>MDTD01015466.1_pt1 | contig 139375 bp, 147 predicted proteins | sample 811221 | NCBI WGS metagenome assembly MDTD01 (sample SAMN05326646, study PRJNA326480) | marine metagenome | isolation source: seawater | place: Pacific Ocean: South West | collected 2011
CCATAAATAGGGTATGATATAGATAAGGCATAGTAATAATTGGGGCGTAGCCAAGCGGTAAGGCATCGGGTTTTGATCCCGTGATCGCAGGTTCGAATCCTGCCGCCCCAGCCAAATTATTTAAAGTCCAACTTATGTTTATTCGTGAACTATGGTTATGAAAATTGAAAAACCTGCTGTTTTTTTGGATAGAGATGGAGTGCTAAATGAAGATCTGGGCTATGTCTTTGAGCCAAAGAAATTCCATTGGATTGACGGCGCTATAGAAACAATTAAATACATAAACAATATGAACTTTTTTGTTTTTGTGATTTCTAATCAGTCTGGATTAGCCCGGGGCTATTTTTATAAAAATGATATAGAGATGCTTCATAATTGGATCAATGAGGAACTTTTAAAAAATGATGCAAAGATTGACAAATTTTATTACTGTCCTCATCACCCTCAAGGGATTATTAAAGAATATAGTTTCACCTGTAGGTGCAGAAAACCTGAGCCTGGAATGATACTTAATGCATTCAAGGAGTGGCCAATCGTAAAATCAAAAAGTTTTATGATAGGTGATAAAGCTAGTGATATTAAAGCCGCTAATTCTGCTGGAATTGCAGGCCATCTTTTTAAAGGTGGTAATTTACTAAATTTTTTTAAAAATATTCTTATTTAGTTATGTTTAGAATTATAGAAGAGAAATCAGTTCATATTGCTGAAAGAGAAAAGTTGCTCGATGAAGTTTTTGGCATAGAAAGGACTAAATTAACTACCTATTCATTAAGGGAAGGTGTGAAAGCTGTTGACGGCCTGTCATTTGTAGCTCTTGTAGATAACAAATTTAGAGGAAGCATTAGATTCTGGCCTGTAGTAATCAATAAGGTGAATAAATCTCTTTTGCTCGGGCCTTTAGCTGTAGATCCAAAAGGTCATGGCAAAGCAATAGGTGTAGCTTTAGTAAGAAAAGGAATAATTAAAGCAGAAAAACTTGGGTATAAACTAATAATTCTTGTAGGTGATTATGATTATTATAAAAGATTTGGTTTTGAAAAAGCTGAGCCCCTAGGCTTAAAGCTTTTAGGAAAGTATGATCCCTCACGATTACTATACAGAACTATACCTAGAGGTTTAAGTTTAAACTTTTCTGGCTTTGTAAAAAAATTTACTAAGTAAATAGATAGTATATAAATAGGGAAACAATTATATGAAAAGAGGATTAAGTAAAGCATATACAGATAAAGGTAAAAAAACTCAATTTCCATTATATAAAAATTTAAAGTGTGGCCATTTTGGAATAAAAATTTTAAGAGATGGTTCTTGGACGTATCATAATTCTCCAATTAAAAGAATAGAAATTGTAAAGTTATTTTCAACTGTATTAAAGTTTGATAATGGAGTGTACTATCTTGAAACGCCAGTAGAGAAAGGGGTTATAGATGTTGAGGATGCTCCATTTACTGCAACCAATATGCATGTTGAGATAACAAATGGTGTTCAAAACTTGATTTTTTTTACAAATTTAGGTGATAAAATTAATGTGAATAAAAAAAATCCGATATATATGGGTTTTAATCAAGAGAAAAAAGATTACTTTCCTTACGTGATTGTTAGAAAAAATTTAAAAGCTCTAATTATAAGATCTGTTTATTATGAACTAGTAAATTTAGCTGTGAATGAACCTAAGGATCAAAAGTTATATGGTGTATGGAGTAATAATACTTTTTTTAAACTAGGTAGGGTAGATTGACAATAAAACACATAAGCTTATCAGAATTAGAAGGTTTAGAAGCAAAAGATTTTATTGCAAAAAAAATTGGTTCGAAAAAATCTTTATTAAAAGGTGATTTTGAAGTCTGTAAATTGATAAATAAAGGTATAACAGAAAAATTAATCCCAGCAGCTGTATTAATTCCAATAATTGAGCGAAATAATAAATTAAGTGTGATTTTTACGAAAAGGAATGCTAAACTAAAAAATCATGCAGGTCAGATAAGTTTCCCTGGTGGAAAAAAGGATTCTACTGATATTTCAATTGAACAAACAGCTGTAAGAGAAACTTGTGAAGAGATAGGGCTGATAATCAAACAAAGTGAAATAATTGGAAAAATGAGTACATGGGAGACAAGAACTGGGTTTCTAATTACGCCAGTATTAGCTTTTATTTCTGACCCTCCCAAGCTAAAAAAAAATAACTTTGAAGTTGATGAAATATTCGAAGTACCGCTTAGATATTTATTTAATCCAAATAATTTTATACTTGAAAAGCTTTGTTTTGAAAAAAAACATTATGAATTTTATGCAATTAAATATTTAAACTATTATATATGGGGCGCAACAGCAGGTTTAATTGTAAATTTATATAACTTACTTAGGTGAACTATGTTAGGTAAAATACTTTTAATAACACCTATAATTATTTTTTTTATATTATTTTTTGCATTTAATTATATAGGTTTTTTAAAAAAATTTAATTCCAAATCAAAAAGTTTTCCTCTTATATTAACTTCTATGTTGATAATGATTTTTTTTATTTCATTGCTAACTTTTTTTGCAATATTTGATGGATATAGTATTAAATCAAAATATACACCTCCTTATTATGAAAATGGAAAACTAATTCAGGGTAAATTTGAAGAATAAGATTATGAAATATATTTTGCCTAATAAATTTTTTGAAATTGAAGAAGTAAAATTATTAATTAGTCTTTTATCTGAAGAAAATGAAGAATCAATGTTTGTAGGTGGTATTGTCAGAGATTTAATTAAATATAATGAATGTAATAGAAATGATATAGATATAGCTACGACACTGGTTCCAAAAAAGGTAGTTGAAATATTAACTAAAAATAATATAAAACCAATAACTATTGGTATGGAATTCGGATCTGTATCAGCTATCATAAATGATTATAACTTTGATATTACCACACTTCGATCAGAATTGAGTTATTATGGGAGGAAACCGAATGTAGTTTTCACAAAAGATTGGTTATCAGATGCAAATAGGAGAGATTTTACAATTAACGCAATATATTTAAATTTTGAAGGAGAAATATTTGATCCTTTTGATGGCAAGAACGATTTACTTAATGGGGAAGTTAAATTTATAGGTCAATCAAATGATAGGATAAATGAAGACCCATTGAGGGTATTTAGGTACTTTAGATTTTTAGGCGAATACTCAAAAACTGCACCTGATAAGAATTCATTGCTCGCATGTTCTGAATTGTCTTTTCTAATATCAAATCTTTCAAAGAATAGAATAACAAGTGAGTTTTTTAAGATATTGAAAATTGCAAATCCAATGTATGCCATTGATCTAATGATTGAGGCAGGTGTTCTACAGGAGTTTTTTCCACAAGCTTCAAGGCCAGATAGACTAGAATTTTTATGTAATTTAGAGAGTTCTGCAGGTATCTCACCAGATCCGATATTAAGACTTGCTTCGTTAATTCATGTTCCAGATAAAGGAAAAAAAATTATCATAAACAAATTAAAAAATATTTTTATCTTTACAAAAAAAGATCTTGAAAAATTAAGTATTTTATTGGAGAAATATACAAATTTTTCAGAAAACATGGATATAGTAGATATAAAGAAGTATTTGTACAAGCTAAATTCCCACAAAATTTTTTTTGATGTTCTTCTAATTAATTGGGTTAAGGATGGCCCAAGTAAGGATTATAGAAATATTATTGAAAAAGTTGCAAACTTAGAAGTTCCAAAATTTCCAATTCCTAGAAAAAAGTTACATTCATTAGTAGAAAAGAAAGAAAGTATATCCAGTATATATAAAGAATTAGAAAATTTTTGGATTGAGAGTGGTTTTGAAAAAAATCAAAAAGAATGTATTAGTTTTTTAAAAAAACATATTAAATAATTATATTAATATATTAAGGCCAGCTAGCATGAGGAGGTAAAGACATTAAAATAGCCTCAGTATTGCCATCAGTTTCAAGGCCGAATTTAGTCCCCCTATCATGGATCAAATTAAATTCAACATAACGACCTCTTTTTATTAGTTGTTTTCTTTTTTCTTCATCTGTCCAGGTATTATTAAGTTTATTATTAATTATTTTAGGAAAAATATTTTTAAAACCTTTTCCAACTTCCTTAACAAATGAGAAATCTTTTTCCCAGTTTCCACAATTTAACTGATCAAAGAAAATTCCGCCTACTCCTCGAGGCTCTTTTCGATGAGGTAGAAAAAAATAATCATCGCACCATTTGCTATATTTTTCATAACTTTTAGCATTATATGTGTTACATATTTTTTTTAATTCATTATGAAAAAAACTAGTTTCTTTTTCTTCTGGGAAAGTAGGAGTTAGATCAATTCCCCCTCCAAACCAGTTCTCAGTTGTTGAAATAAATCTAGTATTCATATGCGCAGCCGGTATATGAGGGGAATTCATATGGGCTACTATAGAAATACCCGATGCCCAAAAAGTTGGATCTTTTGCAGCTCCTGGAATTTTATTTTGAAATTGAGGAGAAAGTTTCCCATAAACTTTGGAATAATTTACTCCTACCTTTTCAAAAACCCTTCCTCTCATAATTGAAATTTCACCACCACCACCACCTGGTCTTTCCCAAATTTTTCTTTGAAATTTACCAGGTTGGAGTGTGGTCATGTTTCCAGAATAATTTTTTTCAATTTCCTCAAAACAATTACAAATTTTATTTCTAAGATTTTTAAACCATTCGGAAGCTTTATTCTTATATATTTCCATTATTTATCCAAAATTTTTAATGATTAAAATATTCATTTTGGCGCATTGCTTCAGCTAATACAATTGAGGCAGCAGAAACTATATTTAGTGATCTAGCATTTTTATTCATTGGTATTTTTACTGTAAAATTAACATCATACAGAACAAATTCAGGAACACCTGAAGATTCACTTCCAAGTATTAAATAATCATCTGATTTAAAGGTAAATTTAGAATAATTATTAGTACTTTTAGTTGTTAATAATACTCTTCTACTATTATAATTTTGATTTTCAATAAAATTTTTCCAAGATTTGAAAATGGTTATATTCGACTCTTCTAAGTAATCCATACTTACCCTACGTAAACCTTTATCACCAAGAGGAAATCCACATGGCTCAATTATTGATAATTTTGCCCCTAAGCAAGAAGTTAATCTAATTAATCCGCCTAAATTCTGAGGAATATCAGGTTGGAAGGAAACAATATTAATCATAAAAAAGTCATAAGAATCAAAGATATGTATAATTATACACTCAAAAAAGTATTATTTGAAAATAAAAAAGTTTTTTTTTTTTTATTAGCACAATTTATTTAATTCCTTTTATAGACATATGTGGAAAATAATGAAATAAAGACTATATTAAATTATTGTTACTCGAATATTATAGGGGTTACTGATGTCTTCAACAGTAGGTAAAGACCATGATAAAGAGGCTTCTAGAAGAGACTTCTTGTTTATTACGGCGGGTGCTGCTTCTTTAGTTGGCGCTGGAATGGCAGTTTGGCCTTTTATTAATTCTATGAATCCTGCAAAGGATACTTTAGCTCTTGCCTCAACTGAGGTGGACCTTTCTCCAATAGAAGAGGGACAGAGGCTAACTGTTATGTGGAGGAAAAAACCAGTATTCATTGACCACAGAACTAAAGATCAAATTGATCAAGCAAGAAATGTTGAGTTATCAACTTTAAAAGATCCTCAATCAGATAGTGAGCGAGTTCAAAGACCTGAATGGCTGGTTATGGTCGGTATTTGTACGCATTTAGGTTGTATCCCTAAAGGCCAGCGAACAGGTGATCAACTTGGGGAATATAAAGGTTGGTTCTGCCCTTGTCATGGTTCTCATTATGATACCTCTGGAAGAATTAGGAAAGGCCCTGCACCAACCAACCTTCCTGTTCCTCCCTACAAATTTACAAATGAAACAACTATTCAAATAGGTTAAGGAGTTTTTTTATGGCTGGAGGCCCTAGACGACAATATAATAACCCAATAATTCGATGGATTGAATACCGTCTCCCAATAGTAAGTACTATGGAAGCAACTCTAGGAAGAGATATGCCCACACCCAGAAATCTTAATTATTGGTGGTCGATGGGTATGATATTAACTGTCGCTCTAGCAATTCAAATTTTGACTGGAATTTTTTTAGCAATGCATTACGTGCCCACAGCTGAAGGTGCATTTGATTCTGTCGAGAGAATAATGAGGGATGTCAATAATGGTTGGATGATAAGATATATGCACGCTAACGGTGCATCACTTTTTTTTGCTGCAGTTTATATTCATATTATGAGGGGACTTTATTATGGATCTTACAAAGCACCGAGAGAGTTATTATGGATACTTGGTGTTTTACTTCTTTTTATAATGATGGCAACAGCATTCATTGGTTATGTTTTACCTTGGGGACAAATGAGTTTTTGGGGTGCAACAGTTATCACTAACCTTTTCTCGGCAATACCCCTAATTGGTGAGACACTAACCACCTGGATTTGGGGAGGCTTTGCTGTTGATAATCCAACTTTGAACAGGTTTTTTAGTCTTCACTATTTGTTGCCTTTTGTTATTGCTGGGATTACAGTTTTACATATTTGGGCCCTTCATGTTCATGGTCCTTCAAACCCATTGGGAATAAGTCCTAAAGGTAAACACGATACACTTCCATACCATCCTTATTATACAACAAAATACTTAACTGTTTTTGGTATAACTTTGATAATTTTTGCCTTTTTTGTATTTTATGAGCCTTTATACTTAAATCATCCTGACTCATTTAAGCCGGCAGATCCTCTTTCTACTCCATCACATATAGTTCCTGAATGGTATTTCTTGCCTTTCTATGCAATTTTAAGGGCTATACCAGACAAACTAGGTGGAGTTATTATGTTTATAGCTTCAGTGGCTATTCTTTTTCTTGTTCCGTTTTTAGATACTTCCAAAGTTAGGTCCGCAAGGTTCAGGCCAATCTACAAACAATTTTATTGGATCTTTATAGCTGATGTTCTTCTCCTAGGCTGGTGTGGCTCTCAGCCTGCTGGTGGAATAGCACTTTTACTAGCTAGGCTAGGTACAGTTTATTATTTTGCTCACTTCCTATTGGTTATGCCATTAGTAGGTTGGTTTGAGAAACCTCGCGCAATTCCTGAGGGAATAAGTAAACCAGTTATTCCAAAAGAACGCGCTGGATTCACCGCTGAGACATCTCCGGAGGCAGCAGAATGAAACTAAATTACTATCTAAAGATCATTTTTCCTATTTCTATTATTTTAGTAACTAACTTCGCTTTTGCTGCAGGCGATGCTCCAGTCCCTCCTAAGCGTCAATGGTCTTTTAACGGTATGTTTGGGACTTTTGAGAGGGATAAATTACAAAGAGGTTTCAAGGTATACCAGGAAGTATGCGCAAGTTGTCATTCACTAAAATATATTAACTTTAGAAACTTAACTGAAATTGGTTTTACTAATGATGAAGCTAAATTTATTGCTTCTCAAGCAACCGTCCCAGGTGGTATTGACGACGAAGGTGAAGCCTTTGAAAGGCCAGGCCGTCTATCAGATCCTCTCCCCAGGCCTTTTCCAAACGATAATGCAGCTAGAGCGGCTAATGGTGGTGCTTTGCCGCCAGATCTATCATTAATTACAAAAAATAGAAATTATGGGCCTAATTATATATTTGCTCTTCTAACTGGTTATGTCGATCCACCAGATGGGTATGAATTATCTCCTGGCATGAGTTATAATGAATGGTATCCAGGCCATCAGATAGCGATGGCGTCGCCTTTATCGGATGAAATCGTTGATTATCCCGATGGAACAAAAGCTACTATAAGTCAAATGGCTGAAGATATTACTCATTTCCTTCATTGGGCAGCTAATCCAGAACTGGAAGAGAGGCACTCTCTTGGATTTCAGGTTTTAATTTTTTTAACACTTCTTACTGTACTTTTTTGGTTTGTAAAGAGAGCGGTCTGGAGAAAAATAGACCACTAATTTATGCAAAAAATTTTTTTATAATTAAAAATAAGGTCGATCATATTGTTAGGAATTATTGGTGGGTCAGGTTTGTATGATATTGAGGGTTTGACTCATATCGAATGGCTAGATGTTGAATCTGCTTTTGGAAAACCTTCCGATAGACTTCTCAAGGGCAAGTTAAATGGTTCTGATATTGTTTTCTTACCAAGGCATGGGAGAGAACATACCCTTTCCCCATCAAAAATTAATTATAGGGCTAATATTGATGTTCTCAAAAAAGTTGGGGTCAATAGTATAGTTTCAGTATCAGCTGTAGGGTCACTTAGTGATAAACTAAATCCTGGTTCAGTAGTTATTGTAGATCAATTTATTGATAGAACTTTTGCAAGAGAAAAATCATTTTTTTCGGATTGCATTGCTGCCCATGTTTCCATGGCTGACCCAGTTTGCGCATGTTTAGCAGAAAAAATAGAAATTTCTGCTAAAAAATTTACTCAAGATGTAACAAAAGGAGGGACTTACCTGGTAATGGAGGGGCCACAATTTTCAACAAGGGCAGAGTCAAGACTCTATAGGTCGTGGCAGTGTGATGTAATTGGAATGACGAACATGCCAGAAGCAAAGTTAGCAAGAGAAGCAGAGATTTGCTATGCAACTATTGCAATGGTAACGGATTATGATTGCTGGCACCCTGATCATGATGATGTAGACGTAAATGAAGTAATAAAAAATTTGAAAAATAATATTCATATAGCAAAAAAAATCATCCACGATTTAGTTGTTTCTTTAGATATTAATTTTGCAACAAAATGTGATCGTGGTTGCAATAATTCTTTAGATAATGCAGTGATGACCTCTCCAAGTTCTTTTAGGCAAGATACTTTAAAAGCACTTGAAGCCGTTGCTGGAAGAGTGCTAAAAAAAGAAAATTAATATTTTTTATAAGTTGTTATCTAAAAATTCTAATGTACGTTCTAGTGCTAGCTTAGAGCTATTAGCGTCATAACTTTTTCTTAAATCACAGTTGAAGCCATGATCTGCGTTCTCGTATAAGTGACATTTTACGTCAGGGTGTTCATCCATAATTTTTGTAACATCTGATAGAGGTATAGTTGAATCTTTTTCACCAAAATGGAGCATACATGGTACATTTGGTTTCTCTTTAACAAAGTTTATTATATTTCCTCCATAGTACCCTACAGAAGCATTAATACCAGAGTCTCTTGTTGCTGCTATCCATGCTATTGAACCGCCCATACAATAACCAACTAATCCTACGCTACCATAGTCTCTAATAAAATTAGCTGTAGCTCTTATGTCGACAATTGAATCATCCCAAGAGAATTTAGATTTTAACGATTTTCCTTTTTCAACTGAGTTTGATGAGTAATCTAAATCAATGTCTTTTTCAATCCTATCAAAAAAAGCTGGAGCTATTGTCGCGTAACCTCTTGTTGCAAAATTATTTGTTAAGTTTTGAATATGTTTATTTACACCAAAAATTTCTTGCACAATTATTATAGCAGCTTTACTAGGTCCGCTTGGCGTTGAGAGATAAGCACTAAATTCATGTCCGTCAGATGCTGTTATTGATATTTTTTCACCCATTGATTTTCCTTATATTCAAATATTTATTTGGTTATATTAACTGGATTTTTAACGGGAACAAAGCCATTAGTGTACATAGTAAGTACTGTCTCATGATTTTGGTTAATTACTTCACAAAAATTTTTAATAATACCTCTATTTGGTTTTGATTTAGAACGCCTGATAGATGATACAGTAACCCTAACAGATAGAGTATCTCCAGGTTTTACAGGTTTTAGCCAGCTTATATTATCTACTCCAGGGGATGGCATTCCATTTCCTCCATCGAGGTACTCATCTACAAAAAGTCTCATAAAAATTGCACATGTATGCCAACCGCTAGCAATTAGAGTTCCAATAGCTGATGTTTTTGCTTTTTCTTTATCAGTATGAAAAGGTTGGGGGTCAAATTTTTTTCCGAAATCTATAATTTCTTCTTCTGTAATAGAGTATTTGCCAAAACTCTGTTCATCTCCAATTTGAATATCTTCAAAATATCTCATGACACCCCTACACATTAAACCTAAATGTTATTACATCACCGTCTTGAACGATATAATCTTTACCTTCTGAACGCATTTTACCCTGATTCTTAGATTCTAACTCACCATTACAATTAATGTAATCACTATAAGCTATAGTTTCTGCTCGAATAAAGCCTCTTTCAAAATCAGTATGAATTTTTCCTGCTGCCCTAGATGCATTTGTACCGTTTGTAATATTCCAAGCTTTTGTTTCTTTTGGACCTGAAGTAAAGAAAGTAATTAAATTTAAAAGACTATAGCCTGATTTAATAATTCTTGTCAGGCCACTTTCTGAAATATTTAATTCTTCAAGAAATAGTTTCTTTTCATCAAGTTCTTTAATTAATGAAATTTGTGATTCAATTTCTGCAGAAATTATAATTGATTCTCGCTTATATTTTTCAGCATATAAATAAATTTCATTAGAATATTCATTACCATTGATAATGCTATTTTCATCTACATTGCAAACATAAATTATAGGCTTAGAGGTTATTAAATTTAATTTGTTAATTTCATTAAACTCTTTATTTGTAAAATTAGAAATATTCACTGGCTCACCTTTTTTTAATAAATCAATAGCTTTATCTATGACTTCTAATAATGATTTATTTTCTTTATCAGTAATATTTAATTTTTTTTTGTTTGATAATTTTATTTTCTCTAACATATCTAGATCTGCTAGCATTAGTTCTGTCTCAACTATTTCTAAATCATCTAATGGGTTAATTTGATTGTTTACATGTGTAATATTTTTATCATCAAAACATCTTAAAACATGGATAACTGCATCCACCTGTCTAATATGAGATAGGAATTTGTTGCCTAACCCCTCACCTTTGCTAGCTCCCTTGACTAAGCCAGCGATGTCAGAAAAATCTAAAGTGGTTGGGAGTTTTTGTTTAGAATTGTTAATCTTTGACAATTTCTCTATTCTCTCATCTGGCACGAATACTCTACCCTGATTAGGTTCTATTGTACAAAAAGGGTAATTGGCGGCCTCTGCCGAAGAAGAAGAAGTTAGAGCATTAAATATTGTTGATTTCCCCACATTTGGTAATCCTACTATTCCGCATTTAAAACCCATTCAAACTCCTTTTAACTTATAAATTATTTAATTGAGGTTATTTTGATTCTTCGTTAAAGAGGTTTATTTCATTATTCATTAAAAAATAAATATTTTCTCTAATATATGTTATATTTTTTTCAAGGAGATTAAATTCATCTTCTTTGAAATTTTCTAAAACATATTTGCTTACATAATCTTTTCCTGGATGACCTATTCCAATTCTTATTCTTAAATAGTTGTTTCCAATAAGTTTACTTATATTATTTAGTCCTTTGTGGCCAGCGTTACCCCCAGAAAACTTTGCTTTTATTTTTCCGATAGATAGATCTAGGTCATCATGAATGACAATAATATTTTCAGTTGGAATTTTAAGATAGTTTTTTATTTGTAAAACAGATTCTCCAGAAAGATTCATGAAGGTTGATGGCTTCAAAAAAATAACAGATTTATTATTTATCAATCCTGTTGAAATAGAACCTTTAAATTTTTTTTTCCAAGAGCTTGAGCCAATATTGGAAACTAATTCATCAACAACAATATAACCAGCATTATGTCTGTTTTGTGAATATTCTTTTCCGGGGTTACCAAGTCCAACTATTGAGTACATTAATTTTACTGGTTAGTTTAGTCTTCTTTTTTCTTTTCAGTGTCACTGGAAGTTTTATCTGCCTCTGTCTCTGTCTCAGTCTCTGATGCTGTGTCACTATCAGACTCCGAAGCAGTTTCTTCTTCTTGCACAACAGTAGGCGCTGCAATAGTTGCTATAATAAAATCTCTTTTAATTATAGGTTTTGTTCCGTCTGGTAAGTCGATGTTGCTGATTCTTATAGAATCACCAATTTCCAGTCCTGACAAAGATGCAATAATATATTCAGGAATTGATGCAGCCTTACAGCTTAATTCTACAGAACGTCTGACAACATTTAAAACTCCACCTTTCTTAATACCAGGGGAATCTGTATCATTTTCAAATTGGACATTAACGTTAACTGCAATTCTTGTATTTTCAGTAACTCGCAAAAAATCTATATGTAGTGGTTGATCTGTAACAGGATGGTATTGAATATCACGCGGAACAACTGTTTCAATATTTCCTTCTATATCAACAGTATAAAGCTTACTAAAGAAGTTCCCTTTTTGTAGCTCGGATTTTAAAATTTTACCTTCAATATTAAGATGAACTGGTTTTTTTGTTCCACCGTAGACAACCCCAGGTGTCTGGCCATTACTTCGGTGAGCATTAACATTCTCTTTACCAGCCTTTTTTCTATTTTGGGCTGAAATTGTTGTATGCCCATCCATTATTACTCTCCATATATATTTTTAGATAGATATTAGGGTATAAAATTTTAAAACAAATAATGTTTTTATACTTTTTTTTAGAGAATTAATAGTAAAATTTGATAAAAATCAATCAAAAAGACTTGAAACGGACGTTTCTTCACTAATTCTCCTTATAGCTTCTGCTATTAGGGGAGCTATTGTTAATTGTTTAATATTTTCAGAAACTTTTAACGCCTCAGTTGCAATTATACTATCAGTGGTAATTAAAGCATTAAGTGAACTCCCATTTACCTTTGCAATAGCTCCTCCAGAAAGAACCCCATGAGTAATATATGCAACTACTGATCTAGCGCCTTTTTCCATCAGAACATTCGCTGCATTACATAAAGTCCCAGCAGAGTCCACAATATCATCAATTAATATACAATCCCGTTCATTCACATCCCCAATAATATTCATTACGGTGGATATTCCCGCTTTTTCCCTTCTTTTATCAACAATAGCTAATTCAGCATTGAATCTACTTGCAACTGCACGTGCTCTGCCAACACCACCTGCATCTGGTGAAACAAAGGTGAGTTTTTCTGTTGTATAATTTTTACTAATATCATTAGCAAAAATTGGAGCTGTAGATAAATTATCTGTTGGAATATCAAAGAACCCCTGTATTTGCCCCGCATGAAGATCCAGTGTAAGTATTCTATTTGCTCCAGCCTCTGTAATTAAATTTGCAACGAGTTTTGCTGAAATAGGTGTTCTTGAGCCAGATTTTCTATCCTGTCTAGCATAACCAAAGTAAGGTATTACGGCTGTTATTCTCCTCGCAGAAGCTCTTTTTATTGCGTCAATCATAACTAGAAGCTCCATCAAGTTATCATTAGCTGGATAGGAAGTTGACTGAATAGCAAAAACATCTTCCCCCCTCATATTTTCATCTATCTCAACGAATACTTCCATATCAGCAAATCTTTTGATACTTGCTTTCACAAGAGACATATTTAGATATTTAGCAATATCTTCTGATAGTTTATTATTGCTATTTCCCGCTATAAGTTTCATTTATATTATAACCCAAAAGTAGTTAAATAGATAAAATACAAATTTATCAATTTGTTTTAAAGCTGTAAAATATAAAATTGATTTTAATATAAATTAATCAACTATTGAAAGAATAGTTAGCTGTCTACCACAATCTGACTCTTTTTTATGGAAACTTCTTCTGTAGCTAAAAAAGTTGTTTTCGTTTGAGTAGGTATCAATATCAAGGATATATATATTTTTTAGTTCATTATTTAATAATTTTACCTTTATAAACAAAGGAAGGTTAAAGAAAACACTTTTATTATTTTTAAAAATAAAATAATCCTGAAAATTTTCTTCAGTATTTTTAAATTTGTTTATGAAGTCATTCTTCACCTGATATGATTTCGAAGAAATACATGGTCCTATTGCAGCAATTAAATCTTTTTTCTCTGAGCCCATATCTATAAATTTTTCTATAGTATTTTCAACGATTCCATTCAATATCCCTTTCCATCCACAATGAACATTGGCAATTATTTTTTTATTTTTATCTACTATGAGTAAAGGTGCGCAATCAGCAGTTAAAATACCTAATACTATTCCTTTTTTATTAGTAATTAGTGCGTCAGCATATATTTTTATATTAAAATTTTTATTCTCTATCATCCATACTTTATTTCCATGAACTTGGTTAGGAATATAGAGTTTAGAATTTTGAATATTTAAAGATTTCAAAATTTGATTTCTATTTTTTAAAACATTTTGCTTGTTATCAGAAGATCCGAGAGAGCAATTTAAAGACTTAAAGACACCATTTGAAAAGCCACCATTTCTAGTAAAAAAACCATGCTTCAACCAAGGAATGTCAGTTAAATTTTGAGAGGTAAAGAATTTTTTATGCATTAAAACCCCGGTATATTTTCGAATAATTTATGTGAAATTGCAAAAACTTTAAATACTTCGCCCATTTCGTTGTTGTCAGTTAGTTTATCTCTCGAATTTATTAAATTATATTTCATTAAAGGATTACTATTTATTAGCATTTCTGTTCTAGGGATAATTCCCATATTATTTAAAAAAAAACCTTGGTTAATTATTCCATAATTATATATTCCAAGTCTCTCAGATAGTGATCTTAAAGCCCCAAAATTAACATATGCAGATAGATCTGTATTTCCTATATCTCTAAAAATATTTACAAACCTATGTCCAGATATAGATCTTATGGTTGATTTATAGGGATTTTTTTCATATCCATAATCTATAAATAAACCAAATCCACCACTTGTCCTTAATTTTAAGGTTAATTCTTCAAAAAAGTAATTTAGTGATGGTGAGAATTCAAAAATAGATCCCTTAGATAAATTGTTCAAATCGGATAAAAAATTTTTATTTACTTTATTATTAATCAAGCAAAAATCTTCTCTTTCATCTAATCCAATATATCTCTCAGCCCAGCCTTGGTCTGTTAATTCATATTGGTGTATTGGAAATGTATCTAAGAATTCATTAGAAATTATTATGCTTGGATTATTTGGTATTGATGATAAATTTTTATGCCAAAAAATTTTAAGTTCATTTTTTAAATTATTTTTTTGCATTCTCTGTAGATAATCACTGTTTTCTATTAAATGAATCTCTACTGAATTAATAAAATTTGGTATTATTTTTAATGTACGTAAAACATCTTGCATCAATGTTCCGTTTCCTGGTCCTAATTCTACCAAATTAAATTTATTAGGAGATCCCATAAGAATCCAAATGTTTGCGCACCAAATTCCAATTAACTCTCCAAAAACTTGTGAGATTTCTGGGGAAGTAATAAAGTCTCCTCTAGCACCAATTTTCTCTCTTTCATGCGCATAATAATTGAATTTAGGATTATTTGCGTGCTCTAACATAAATTGTGCAACACTAATTGGCCCACTTATTTTGATTATTTTTTTTAAGTATTCTTCAAATATATTTTTCAATTTGATTTATGTTTCCTATGAAAGTTTATAATAACTAATAATAATCCGAATATTAGAAGAGGAATTGATAATATTTGTCCCATCGAGAAAATATAGAACACATAGCCAAGATGACTGTCAGGTTCACGAAATATTTCTATAAAAATTCTAAAAATACTATAACCAGAGACAAAAATACCTGTAATCACTCCTGGTTTATATCTTAGCGTAGTAAAATTCCATAAAAGGTTTAAGATTAAAAAAAGAACTATCCCCTCAAGAAGAGCTTCATAAATTTGACTAGGGTGTCTTGGTAAATAGCCACCTAATGGAAATTCAACTGCCCAGGGAACCGAAGTTACTTTACCCCAGAGTTCCTGGTTAATAAAATTAGCTACTCTTCCAAAAAACAAACCAATTGGAGTAACTATAGCTAACATATCAGAAATATTTAATATGTTTATTTTCCTAATTTTTGAAAAAATAATAGTACTAATCAAAACCCCTATTAAACCACCATGAAAAGACATCCCCCCATTCCAAATTTCAACAATTTTAATTGGGTTTTGTAAATATTCCATTGGTTGATAAAATAATGCATAACCAAGCCTTCCTCCAATTATTATACCAAGAGTAATCCACACAACTAAGTCATCAATATTTTTTTTGGAGATAATTGCCGGGCTGTTTTTTGAAATTATTGATACATATTTCCAGCCCATAAGTATTGATACGACATAAGCCAATCCGTACCATTTAATTGAAAACCCACCAATAGAGAAAATTTCTGGGCTTAGGTTTGGAAATGATATTGATAAAAAGTTCATAATATCTTCTCTCAAAATGTTATTGGTGGTTGAGGAATATATATTTGAGTGTTATTTTCTAATCTAACATATTATTTATTTTTTTGGAGAAGAGATGTCCAGAGAAAAGCATTTTATTGATGATTTAACGCGTGTTGCTTCTGGTGCCATTGGTGCAATTGGAAATGTTAAAGGTGAAGTTGAATCAAAGTTTAAAGATATAATCCAAAAGTTCCTTGATGATATGGACTATGTATCTAGAGAAGAATTCGAAATTGTAAGAGAATTAGCTCAGAAATCCATGGAACAAAACTTAGTTTTTGAAAAGAAAGTGAAAGATTTAGAAGAAAAAATCAAAAATCTTAGCCAGGGGAATTCTGCTAAAAGTTAATAGGTGCAATAAGTTTGACATCATTGTTAAGCTTCCACATGCATTTATCTTTCTAAGTATCTGATATAAAATGTATAAAGTTTTAATATTATATAATTTCCTCAAATAAATTGATTTTAATAATAGTTTTCTTGACGAAACTAAATTCTGTTGGCAGATTTAGTATATGGTACTATTAAATCATCAACCTATAGTGTATTTTCCAATTTTATAACCTGAGAAAATAAATGACCTTATTATCAATCAATAATTCTGAAGATAATGAAAACCCTCTTGATCTGATAGAAAAAGTAGTATCGGAGAATAATTGGCCTTTTGATAGGTATGATAGTGAGGAAATAAATGTATCAGTCGAGGGTGCTTGGACCAGGTACCAGATGTGGTTTGCCTGGAAGATTGAGAATCAAGCACTTCAGTTTTCATGCGCTTTTGACTTCAAGGTGCCAAAAGATAAGTTATCAAGAATTTATGAACTATTGGCCTTTATTAATGAAAAATTATGGTTAGGTCATTTCGATATCTGGCCAGAGGAAGGAATGCTAATGTTTAGATACTCTTTGCTGTGTAGTGGAGGCGTGTCTGCAACCATAGAACAAATAGAGGACCTAGTTGAAGTTGCCCTTAGAGAGTGTGAAAAGTTTTATCCAGCGATCCATTTTATGCTTTGGGGAAACAAAACCCCCAAAGAAGCTTTAATTGCTGCCATGCTTGAAACTAAGGGTCAGGCATAAAGTTTTTGGGATGGAACGTTCAATCCTTCTTATCGGGTGTGGAAAAATGGGCATGGCTTTGCTAAATGGCTGGCTAAATAAAAACTATAAAAAAAATAAAATTATAGTAATTGAGACAAATAGTACAATTCGTAATCTTTTAAAAAATAAAGGTATTAACTGCTATGAAAGTTTAGATGTTTATGCAGAAAAACAAAGTAATTTAATTATTATTTTTGCTGTAAAGCCTCAAAGTTTGGAAGAGGTTTTAATAAATTTGAAAAAAATTGATTTTAAAAACACTTTATATCTTTCTATTGTTGCAGGTGTAAGAGTTGACTATCTAACAAAGTACCTAGGAGAAGCTAGATATATCTATAGGGCAATGCCAAATATACCAGCTGAGGTTTTAGAGGGGGTAACTGCAATTTTCAAAAATAATAATTCTCTAAAACAAGACTCATTTTTTGTTGAGAATCTCATGAGTTCTGTTGGACAATCAATATGGGTTGAATCTGAAAAGGATATTGATATTGTTACTGCTATATCCGGTTCTGGACCAGCATATTTTTTCTATTTAACGGAATGTTTGATCAAAATATGTACTTTAATGGGACTTAATAGAGATTTATCCGAAAAACTATCTGTACAGACCATGATTGGTTCCGCAGCGCTATTGAAAGTTACAAATAAAAGCCCGGAAACCCTAAGAAATAATGTCACCAGTAAAGGAGGCACTACAGAGGCAGCTATAAGAGCTTTGAAGAATAATGATGCTTTTGAAGAAATAGTTAGAAGTGCTGTTTCATCTGCGAAAAAAAGATCAGAGGAATTATCTAAAAATAGTTAGTAGATAATCTTATATAGGTAAAATTATTGTTGCCTTAAGTCCCCCTATATTTGATTTAGAAAGTTTTAAGTCTCCACCGTGATTTCTAGCAATATCTTTTGAAATAGTTAACCCTAATCCAACACCTGCATCAACTGGGCTAATTGTATTCTCTAATCTGTTAAATGGCACGAATGCATCATTATATTTCTCTTTAGGTATACCTGGTCCATTATCATCGACAATGATATGAATTTGTTTTTCACTTTCAAAAGAGCTAATTCTAATAATTATTTTTCTTTTATTTGGATTATTAGGTGCATATTTTATTGCGTTAAGTAATAGGTTTGAAATACATCTTTTTAGGGAATTAGGTTCAACAAAATAACTTTTAGAAAATTTTGTTTCATTTTCTATGCTATATCCATAAATATTTATTTCTTTAATTATTTGTTTTACTATTTTATTTATATCAGTTTTAATTCTTTTATCTAAATTTTGTTCTTTAGCAAAATTTATATAAGTATTAATCATTTCCTCCATACTTCTTACATCGCTTTCTAAGTTACTGACATCAATCTTTTTTCCTATTAAGGCAAGATCTAATTTCATTCTTGTCAGAGGTGTCCTTAGATCATGTGACACACCAGCTAACATTTCTGTTCTTTTTTCTACAGTTTTTTTTATTCTGTCACGCATAGCCATAAATGCAATCATAGCTTGTCTTATTTCAATTGCTCCAGAAGGTTTTATATTATTAACTTGGATTCCCTTGCCAAGCTTATCTGCTACTAATGATAACTCTTTTATAGGTCTTAGTTGGTTTTTAAGAAAAATAATAGCAATAAAAATTAGTATAAGAGATGTTCCTACCATCCATAATACAAAGATTATAGCACTTGTGCTATCTACTCTCTTTCTATTAGAAAGAAATTTTAGAACTCCGAATGATAGTTGCACCTCAATCTTTACTTGATTACCAAAATTTACCGTATCAATAGAATAAGGTCTAAATATTTTTTCTCCCAATGCTTTTTCGAGCATTTTATCAGGAATATTTAATAGTGGTTTTTTCCTTATTACTGTTTTTGTAATTTCTTCATTTGGTATAAAAGTAAATCTTAGATCCATAAACCTTTTGGCTATTTCTTGAATTTCATTTTTACTATTTTCTTTTTTCTCAAGTAAATTAATTATAGTAGCAATATCACCGCCAATTGCTAGTGATAGTCTCCTTGTTATATTATCCCAATGATTATTGAAAAAGATTATTGCAATAATTATCTGAAGCATAATTACTGGTGTTACCACTATTAACATTGATCTTCCAAATAAAGTGCGAGGCGTAAAATTTTTTAACATTTTAGTCTGGTATAAGTGAGTACCCTGAACCCCAAACAGTTTGAAGGAATCTTGGGTTTTTCGGGTCAATTTCTATTTTTTTTCTTAACCTAGTCACTTGAACATCAATTGATCTTTCACTGACTCCTGTATCGTTTGATAACTTATGTCTTGCAACAGTTTTCCCTTTTTTTGAAGCAAGAATTTTAAGCAATGTCAATTCAGTAGAAGTGATTTTTACAATCTTATTATCCTTAAAAAGCTCTCCTCTATTTAAATCAAAAGAGACATTACCCATCGAAATCCTACTTTTACTTTTATTCAGATTTATTCTATTTCTTTTTAAGATAGATTTTACTCTTAATAATAGTTCTCTTGGCTCAAAGGGTTTCGCTAGGTAATCATCAGCACCTGATTCAAAACCTAAAATTCTATCTTTAGGATCCCCCCTTGCTGTAAGTAGAAGAATAGGTACTTCATTATTTTTCCTTATCGACTTAGTGAGACTTAAACCATCTTCTCCAGGCATCATAATATCAAGGATTATCAAACTAAAACTAAAATTTTTTAGTTTTATTCTTGCTTCGACTGCGCTTGAGGCTGTGGATATATAAAATGATTGTTCAAGAAGGTAGTCTTTGATAAGTTCTCTGATACGATTATCATCATCAACAATTAATAAATGATCATCGTAGTTATTTAGCGCTTGGTTAGTCAGCAAAGTTTGTCTCATTTTTTTTTTGAGGTTTTTCAATTAACTCAATAACGGATACTCTATCTTTCTCATTTATCATCTTGATTAGTAATTCTCTATAATTTTCAACTGCATCAGCACCAGATGACCTAAAAGCTTCAGCTAATTTTCTTAATTGCGGTTCTGAAAGTTTTTTTTCTAATAATAACCCTTTTTCAGTAAGGTATAATCTCTTTTGCCTTCTATCTTTCGTTCCTTGTATTTGATCAATATATTTATCATTTACTAATTGAGTTAGAACCCTACTAAGACTTTGCTTGGTAATTTTAAGAATTTTTAGCAATTCGGTTACAGATATTCCTTCATTTCTATATACAAAGTGAATTACCCTATGATGAGCTCTCCCAAATCCAACTTCTGCTAAAATTTTATCTGGCCCTTCAGTAAAGTCCCTATAGGCAAAAAAAAGTAATTCAATTGTTTGTCTAAGGTCTTCTTCTCTTAGAAAAAGTGGATTTGGCACTCTTGATTTCACATCAACCATATTGACTCACATCACTTTAAGGTCTAAAGCCAAGGCTAAAATATAAAAAGTTCTAGTGTTATGACAGGTTTTAATTTATGAATCAATTTTATTATATTTAATTGAGATAAATAAGGGATTTAATGATGAGCTTATTGCCTTTTGATAGCAGGGATGGCCATATATGGCTAGATGGCAATTTTATTCAGTGGAGAGATGCCAAACTTCATGTTCTTTCTCATGCCTTACACTATGCAAGTGCAGTTTTTGAGGGAGAAAGAGTATATAAAGGTAAGATTTTCAAGCTTGAAGAGCATACTGCTAGACTATATGAATCAGCTGAATATCTTGGTTTTGAAATTCCTTTTGAACAAAAAATAATTAATGAAGCTTCAAATCAACTTGTAAAAAAACTATCTATTTCTGACGGATATCTTAGACCAATAGCTTGGAGAGGTAGTGAGATGATGGGGGTTTCTGCTCAGGAAACAACTATTCATTTGGCCATAGCAGGCTGGGCTTGGCCATCTTATTTTGACCCTGAACAGCGGATGAAGGGGATTAGGCTTAAATTATCAGATTGGAGGAGGCCGGCACCAGAAACAGCTCCCGTTCAAAGCAAAGCTGCTGGATTATACATGATTTGTACCTTGAGTAAGCACAAGGCCGAAGAAGAGGGTTATGATGATGCTTTAATGCTAGATTGGCGAGGTAATATAGCTGAGGCAACTGGTGCTAATGTATTTTTTGTATTTAATAACGAATTGCACACTCCCTTAGCAGATTGTTTTCTAAATGGAATTACTAGGAGAACAATTATTGATCTAGCTAAAGAAAGGGGAATTAAAGTTATAGAAAGAACTATAAAATTAACAGAACTCAGTTCTGCCAATGAAGTCTTTTTGACTGGCACAGCAGCTGAGGTTACTCCTGTTGGTCAGATTGAAGAAATAAAATTTACCGTCGGCGAAGTAACAAAATCTTTAATGGATGATTATCAAAAAATAACTAATTCATGATAATAATCAGATATTTACGTCCTTAATTTAATGCAAACATAATAGTGACTCCAATCACTTCAAAGTTAATTAACTATATTTTTCTCAGTTTTCTGTAGTATATTATGGTTAACAAAAATTGGAGGAATTATTTTGTTTGCCAAATACTCGTCAGAAAAATTTCCGATGGCTTTTATTTATCAAGTTTTAAAATTTGAAAAAAATATTGGTATTCTATCTGCCGTCTCAGAAAATTCTACAAAAAGAGTGAATCCTATTTTAAAGACTGACTTAAATTTTCTTAATCCGGAAAGCGCTTATTATTTTTTCCTAATTATTGAAAATTTGAGAAAAAAAGGCAAAAAAGAAATCAATCAAAATAAAAATAAAATTAGAAAAATATATACTGTTAAATCTGTTTTAGGTTTATCTAATGATTTAAGTGTTTAATTTTTTTCAGGTTTAAGCCAATATTTTTTATTTAAAGTTTCTTCTAATTTCCAAAATGTAGCTTTAGTCTTCAGTTTTTCTACAATAAATTCAGTGGCCTTAAATGAAGTTTTTCGATGAGCAGATGATGTCATAACTAAAACAATATTATCACCAGGAAATAACTTTCCGTATCTATGAATTATAAGAGATGAATTAATTGGCCATTTATTTAAAGCTTCAAGCTCTATAGTCTCGAGCTGTTTCTCGGTCATAATTGGGTAATGTTCTATTTCAAGACTTTTTATAATTAAATCATTATTTTTTTCTCTAACTTTACCTATAAATATTACACAACCTCCAGAATTATTTTTCTTTAAATTTAAAAGTTTTAATTCATCTGCAATATCAAAATCTTCTTTCTGAACTTTTACTACCAATTCAGCCTCCAGTAACTGGAGGAAAAATAGCAATTTCATCATCATTTTTTATCTTATGAGTAATATCAACAAATTCAAAATTTACTGAAAATTTTAATACTTTCTTATTTGATAGTGCATCTTTATAGCCTGAACCTTTATGTGATAAAAAGTCCAATAATTTTTCTATATTGTTTATATCTTTAGGTAAGTTAATTATTTCATGGTTAATTCCTATTCTTTCTCTTACCCAGGAAAAATAAATAATCTTCATAGCTAGCCTTCATTAAATGGGATAAATTTTATTGACATGCCTTTTTCAATATAATTAACATTTTCTTCCAATTCAACCAAGCCATCTGACTCGATAAATGATTGAAAAACTCCAGATGTTTGTTTGATGTGTTTATATGCAATTATTTTATTATTTTTCCTAATTAGTTTGACTCTTAGAAACTCTGTTCTATTTGATTTTTTATTATAAGAGAAACCAGACTCAACATAATAATAATTAGATAAATAATTCGAAGCCCCAGATAAGATTAAGACTATAGGTTTTATAACCCTTAAGAATATTGTAAACATAGCTGAAGTATTCCCAGGTAATCCTACAACCAATGATTTCTTTACCTTTCCAATTACTAACGGTTTACCTGGTTTAACTCTTATCCTATTTATATATACTTTTCCAATTTGTCGAATAATATTATTGATATAATCCTCCTCGCCCTTAGATGCGCTTCCCGAGGTAATTATAATATCACTATCAAATGAATTATTAACTATAGCCTGTTTGATTAATTCTAAATTATCTTTTATAATCTTTAGATCTATCAACGTACAGTTAAGTTCTTTAAGAAGTGAAGATAATATAAATCTATTTGAGTCATATCTCTTGCCCTCATTAATTTTGTTGCCTGGAGTTAAAAGTTCATTTCCTGTAGAAAAGATAACAATTTTTAATGGTTTATACACTCTAATTTTTTTTAACCCTATAGCCGCAATCTGACCTATATCCTGGGGTTTTAAAATTTTTCCCTTTTCCAATATTTTTTTATTTCTTGAGACATCCTCACCTTTCATTCTAATATTTTGGCCTAGAATTGTATTAAAAGGGAAAGAAATTTTAGATCCATTATTTTCACAATTTTCATGCATGACAACTGTATCAAAAAAATCAGGAACATGTGAGCCAGTATATACTTTCAATGCAGATAGAGGTTCAATTTCTCTTTTAAAAATTTTTCCTGGGGGATTTTTCCCAATAAGCTTGAGTTCAAAATTGGAATTAACTAGTTCATCAAATTTAATAGCATAACCATCAACAGCTGAACAGTTATATTGAGGTATGTAAATATTGGAGTAGATGTCATCTGCTAAAATTCTGTTAAGTGTATTATTTATAAATACCTCTTCAGTTGCAGGTTTATCTATTGGAAGTTTTTTTATAAGTTCAATAGTTTCAAAGATATTTAAATTTGTATGTATTTTCCTAAACCCCGATAACCATAATTAAAATAATAATTATTTAAATTTTTTTAAAATTCTTAAACCCCGACTTATATACGAAACTCCAGATATTATAGTTATTAATGCAGTAAGCCAAAGCAATAAGGTGCCTATTTGATAAATAATACTTATATTTGACGCATACGCTAATAGAAGTACTCCCAAAGATATAAATTGTATTACAGTTTTTATTTTACCTAATCTATTAACTGGTAAAGATTGATTGTAGCCAGACAGGAACTCTCGTAGCCCTGATATAAGTAATTCTCTAAATATAATTAGAAATGCAGCAACAAATGAGAGGCCATCAATTACTCCCACATATATAAGAACCAATAAAATAGAGACAGTGAGGATTTTGTCTGCAATTGGATCCATTAATTTACCAAACAAAGTTACCTGATTTTTTTTTCTTGCTAAGTAGCCGTCAAGATAATCTGTAATACCACAATAGATAAAAATAAAAAAAACTAAGAGGTTTGTAGCAGAGTGATTATATAATGAGAGGATAATAATTATAGGAATCATTATTATTCTTGAAAGTGTCAATATATTTGGAATATTAATTAACATATATTAAAAATATACTATTTTTCATTATGAAAAAAGTTATAAATAGTATTTGCCATTACTTTGCTTATTCCGTCTACTCTTTCTAAATCAACTAATCCTGCACGTTTTGCTTCTTCTGCTGATCCAAAATGATACAATAAAGCCTTTTTTCTTTTCACCCCGATACCAGGGATTTGATCTAAAGGGTTTGAAATTAAATTTTTTATTCTTTTTGATCTGTGAAAATTTATAGCAAACCTATGCGATTCATCTCTTAGTCTTTGAATAAAGAAAAAAACGGAGCTTTTGTTATCAATATATATATATTCACCGTTTAAGTTTAAAATCTTTTCTTCTCCTGGCTTTCTGTCTTTCCCTTTAGAGATTGATATATAATTTATATCATTAATATTATATTTTAATAAAATATTTTTGAGTACATTTAGTTGCCCCTTTCCACCATCAATGATAATTAGATTTGGTTTGCTAGCTTTATCTTTTATTAATCTTTCAATTCTTCTAGTAATAACCTCTTGCATCATTCCATAGTCATCTCCTGGACTGATTTTACTATTTATATTAAATTTTCTATATTGATTTTTTTCAAAGCCGTTTTTTCCAAAGACTATCATTGCTCCAACTTGGTTTGATCCACTAATATGACTATTATCAAATACTTCTATCCTATTGATTTGTTTTTTAATTTTTAGAATTTCCTGTAATTTACGCAATAAATTTAAATTAGAAATTTTTTCATTTTTTTTTCTTATTAATGCATTTTTTGAATTATTAAATGAATCTAAAATTATTTGTTTTTTATACCCACGAATAGGTTGTTCTATTTTTACTGTTTTTAATTTTATTTTAGAGAGAGTTTTCTCAATTAATTCTTTTTGGTTGAGGTCTGTATTAATGATTATTAATTTTGGAGGGTTATTATCTTGATAAAATTGCAAAATAAAAGCCTCAACAATTAATTCGTTATTCATATTTTTAATATTACTAAAAAAATAATTTTTACTTCCATAATTTTGTCCGGATCGAAAAATAGTTAAGTTTATACATGCATCGTTACCCTCAGTGTACAAACCAATAACATCTGCTTCGGTATTTGAATTTAGATTAATATTTTGATTTGTTTGAATAAAAGTTAATGCTTGAAGCCTATCACGATATGAAGCTGCAGCCTCAAAGTCTTCATCACTAGAGGCTTTTATCATTTTTTCTGATAATTTTTCTTGTATGTATTTAGTTCTTCCTTTTAAGAAATTTCTAGCATCTTTTACTATTTGATCATATTTATTCTTGGCAATTTTGTTTACACAAGGTGCTGTACATCTTTTTATTTGATACTCTAGGCATGGTCGATTTCTATTATTTAAAATTTGATCTGTGCAAGATCTTAAAGGAAAAGCTTTTTGTAATACTGAAACTGCTTTATTTACTGCAACTGCTGAAGCGAAAGGGCCATAATATTCTTCATTAGAGTGCCTCTTTCCTCTATGCTTAGATATTTGAGGCCATTTATGATTCTTTCGTAATACAATATAAGGAAATGATTTATCATCTCTCAATAAAATATTAAAACGAGGTTTATTTTTTTTTATTAAATTTGATTCAAGGAGTATTGCTTCTACTTCAGTTTTTGTGATTGTTATATCTATGGAAAAAACCATTGATACCATTTTTTTTATTCTTGGGTTTAAATTTTTGATTTTAGTATAGCTATTAATCCTTTTTTTTAAGTTTTTAGCTTTTCCTATATATAGGCACCCTCTGTCTTGGCCAAGCATTTTATAAACGCCTGGTGAGTTAGGTATTGTCTTTACAATTTGCAAAATAACATTATTTTCAGGATGTTTCATGTTCTCTGGACTTATTAATTAACCAAAATTTATAAATATTTATATTACTATTCCGCTAGATATCTGAATAAATTTATTAAACTCACTTAATTGTGGATAACTCTGTGGGTATAGTGCCTGTAGAAAATATAATCTGCCAAAAAACCTTTATCACCCTCTAAATACCTATAAAATAAGCAATTTTTTAAACCATTGAAAAATATAGGAAATTTATATAATTGAGTAAAATTTTGAATAAAAACAACCATTTGTTCAAGTTTTCTTAGTGTTGAAAGTTATCGATTATAACATGTGTACAAAACACTTATTTTAACTAAATTATATAGGAAAAACCCTTAACATATTATTATAAATGGTTTTTTTTATACTCAATCTCTATTCCCACACTTTCTGTCTCATCTATTATTTCAAGTTTCTCTATTTTTATAATTACTGATTGAGCCATTTTATATATGAGGCATAGGTTAGCAATTTTTTGGGCTAAGACCTCTACCAAGTTTGTGTGCTCTTTTGATACTAAATTTTTAACTCCGTTAACAATTTTTTCATAATCAACTATATTTTTGATTGATTCGTCATTAAAAATATTTGGAGGTGTGATGAAAACATTAATATTGATTTTTATTGGTTGTTTCGTTATTTTTTCATAGCTATGGATACCTATCCTTGCGTCAAGTATTAGGTTATTGATTTGAACTGAGTATTTATTTGTTTCTAGAGTAAAACTTCTTTTTTTATCAAGAGAAATTAACTTCTTTATCATTCTTTAAAGTCCTCATATTTCCAAGACAAATGTGCTCCCCCATCTAAAGCAATCATTTGACCAGTCATCCCTTCAACCGAAATAATAAATTGAATTGCCTTACAAATCTCTTCAACTGTTGATGCCTTCTCAAGAGGTGTAGACATACTTTGCTTTTTAAATTCCTCCAAAGTTTGTCTAGAGCTAGGCAAAATCGGTCCTGGGCCTATAGCATTTACTCTGATTCTAGGCGCTAGGGCTAATGCAGAAATTTGAGTAAAGTTCCATAAACCAGTTTTACTTAGTGTATAAGAGACAAAATGTGGAGTTAAGTTCCAAACCCTTTGATCAACTATATTTATTATATTCCCATTAAGAGCTTGCGGTAGCTGTTTTTCAAAATATTTTGTAAGTAGAACGGGTGATCTTAAGTTAGAGTTAATATGGCTATCCCATGATTCAATAGAAATATTATTTACTTCATCTCTTTCAAATATGGAAGCATTATTAATTAGACAATTGATGTTACCTATTTTATTTACTACATCATATATAAGTTTTTTTGATTCTTCGCCAATAGATAAATCTGCTTGAAATGAAAAAGCATTCAATCCTTTATCATTTATTTCTTTAGCTAATTTCTCAGCTTCATCTTTAGATTCATTATAATGAATTGCTATATTCCATTTTTTTTTAGCAAAATCTATTGCAATTGCTTTGCCAATTCTTTTTGCTCCTCCAGTTATAAGAACAGTTTTGGTCATTAAATTTTCCCTATCTTTTAAAGGTTTTTATCATATATAAAAATTGTATATATGTATGTTATATAAGAAATAAAAAATAAAATTCCAATATACTTACTAATTTTAATTTTTAATAAAAATAAAGGCACAAGAAATATTAATGATAAAAACATTATAGATAAGTCAAATAGAACTATTTCCTTTTTAACAGGTATACTAACTACTAAGCTAGTTATGCCTGCTACCCCAAGGGTATTGAATATATTGCTACCAATGACATTGCCAATAATAAAATCACTTTGTTTTTTTAATGCAGCAATAATTGAGGTTGAAAGTTCTGGAAGTGAAGTGCCTATAGCAAGTAGGGATAGTCCTATAATCTCTTTTGGAACATTAAAATCTGATGCTATGCCTATAGCTCCCTTGATTAATAAGTCTGACCCAAAGAATAATCCTAATAAGCCAACAACAAGTAAAATTATAATAATAAATAATTTATTTGATGATTCTAGTGAATTTACTTCACTAGATATAGACTGAAATTTTTTTCTATCTTTTTTCCCTTGAATATATGAATTAAATAAAAATAAGACTAACAAAAAAGAGAGAATTATTCCTTCAAATTTGTTAATCTCAAAATTAAGGGAAAAAATAATGAATAGAATATATGCTACTATAAGAATTAAGTAATTTTTAATATTTTCATAGCCTAATACAATTGGGGCTATTAATGCAGGAAGCCCTAATATAAGAAGAATATTTGCAATATTACTTCCTACTATATTGCCAATTGTTAATTCTGGAGAACCCGATATAGCAGCATCTAAGCTTACTAGTAATTCTGGCATAGATGTCCCAAATGCAACAACTGTAAGCGCTATCAATAAGGTTGATACTTTAAGTCTAAGGGCAAGCGAGACAGCTCCTCTTACTAAAAATTCTCCGCCTAATATTAATAATGATAATCCGATAGCGACAAAAAAATAATTCATTTAGTTATTATAAAATTATCAATAAATAAAGTCGAGAAATGAAATTTATACATTATTAATAATGTTATAGTTTGATTATTTTTTTCTTCTTTTTGGTTCGAGTGCCCGGCATGCCGCCAGTAGATCTAGCTTTACCAGTTTTTTTATCTATGAATAAGCCGTTATTCTCAAGATTTTTAATATCATCTCTTATTTTTGCAGCTTCCTCAAATTCAAGATTAGATGCGTGTTCTAGCATAACCTTTTTTAAAGAAGAAATATGTTTCTTTAGGTTATCTCCATACTGGTGTTTTTTTAATTTATAATTTTTTTCTAAATCAGGAGAAAAATAATCACTTTCGTATACACTTTCCAAAATATCACCTATATTTTTTTTAATTGTTTTTGGCTCTATTCCATTTAATTGGTTGTATTTTTCTTGTTTTGTTCTTCTTCTCTTTGTTTCAGTAATTGCATATTGAATTGAGTCTGTAACAGTATCAGCGTAAAGTATGACCTTGCTATCTAAATTTCTTGCGGCCCTGCCAATAATCTGAACAAGAGATGTTTTTGATCTAAGAAAACCTTCCTTATCTGCGTCGAGTATAGCTACTAAGCCACACTCAGGTATGTCTAGCCCTTCTCTTAACAAATTTATACCAATTAAAACATCAAAGGACCCAAGTCTTAAATCCCTAATAATTTCGATTCTTTCAAGGGTGTCAATATCTGAATGTAGGTATCTCACTTTAATATTAGAATCATGAAGGTATTCTGTAAGATCTTCAGCCATTTTCTTTGTAAGCGTAGTCGCTAGAACTCTATAACCTTTTTCAATAGTTTTTTTACACTCATCAATTAGATTGTCTACCTGATTTTCAACTGGTCGTATATCAGTTTCAGGGTCAATTAGTCCTGTTGGTCTGATTAATTGTTCTACTACTACACCATTAGTTGAGTTAATTTCCCAGGGGCCAGGTGTAGCAGACACATAAATAGTTTGAGGCCTCATTTTATTCCATTCTTCAAACTTTAGTGGTCTATTATCTATACAAGAAGGGAGTCTGAAACCATATTCAGCTAATACCGATTTTCTGCTTAAATCACCTTTTGACATTCCACCGATTTGAGGAACGGTTACATGACTTTCATCAATAAATAACACTGCTTTATCAGGAATATATTCAAATAAGGTTGGTGGAGCTTTACCTGCTTTTCTTCCCGTAAGATATCTAGAATAATTTTCTATACCCGCACAAGTACCAGTAGTTTCGATCATTTCAATATCAAATTTTGTTCTTTCCTCTAATCTTTGGGCTTCAAGCAATTTTTTTTCTTTATGAAATTTTTCTAATTGTATTTGAAGATCAATTTTAATTTTTTTAATTGCTTGATTTATTGTTGGCCTAGGAGTGACATAGTGTGAGTTAGCGAAAACACGAATATTTTCAAGGGCCTGAGTTTTCTCTCCAATTAGGGGATCAAATTCGTAAATTGACTCAACCTCATCACCAAATAGTGAAATTTTCCATGCTCTATCCTCTAAATGAGCTGGGAAAATTTCAATTATATCTCCATTTGATCTAAATGTTCCTCTAACCAAATTTATATTATTTCTTTGATATTGAAGTTCTACAAGAGTTTTTAAAATTTTTTCTCTTTCTATTATTTGTCCTTTATAGAGTGGTAGTGTCATTTTTATATAAGTTTCTGGGCTACCCATCCCATATATACATGATACGCTAGCAACAATTATTACATCTTTTCTTTCAAAAAGAGATCTTGTTGCTGAGTGACGTAGTCTATCTATTTGTTCATTTATGCTTGCATCTTTCTCTATATATGAGTCTGTACGTGGAACATATGCCTCTGGTTGGTAATAATCATAATATGATACAAAGTACTCTACGGCATTTTGAGGAAATAGATTTTTCATTTCCCCATATAGTTGTGCGGCTAAAGTTTTATTTGGAGCCATTATCAATGCAGGTCTTTGAATTTTTTCAATAATATGAGCCATTGTAAATGTTTTCCCCGAACCAGTTACTCCTAATAAGACTTGCTCCTCCTCATTTTTTTTTAGGCCATTTACAAGATCTTCTATTGCCCTAGGCTGATCTCCAGCAGGTTTAAAATCAGATTCAATTTTAAATTTATGATCTAAAATTTTAGATTCGGAAACATTTAGTGATCTTGAAGAACTCATTTCTGTATATTAACCTTGAAAAAAATTAACTTCTGTTGCTTTAATGTAAGATATATTGTTTTTATTTATATTGTAAGTTAAGTTTACCTTTTTTTTGCAATTATTAAATTTCTAAAGGAGACATAATTATGGCATTTATTGCCGATTCTTTAAATCGTATCAAAGTTTCACCTACCATGGCTGTTACAACTTTGGCTGCCCAACTTAAAGCTGAGGGTAAGAGTATAATTTCTTTAGGTGCAGGTGAGCCCGATTTTGATACCCCAAATAATATAAAAGAAGCAGCCAAAAAAGCGATAGATGATGGTCAAACAAAATATACTCCAGTTGGAGGCACGGCAATTTTAAAAAAAGCAATTTCTGATAAATTCAAAAATGAAAATAATTTAATATATAACCCTAGTGATCAAATTACAGTAAGTAATGGCGGTAAACATATTATTTTTAATGCATTTGTATCTACAATAAATAAAGGTGATGAAGTTATAATACCTGCTCCTTATTGGGTGTCCTACCCTGATATGGTTCTTTTTTCAGGAGGCAAGCCTGTAATTCTTCACACATCTATTGATTCAGGTTTTAAAGTCTCACCCGAGTCGATAGGAAAATTAGTTACAGAAAAAACTAAATGGATCATATTAAATTCTCCTAGCAATCCGACTGGAGCTTCATATACCTATGAAGAGTTGAGGTTAATTGGTGATGTTTTAAAAAAATATCCAAATATATGGATTCTATCAGATGATATTTATGAGCATTTAGTATATGACGATTTTAAATACCATACATTTGCAGAGGTAGTGCCAGAGCTTTTTGATAGAACTCTTACTGTAAATGGTTGCTCAAAAGCTTTCGCAATGACAGGGTGGAGAATTGGCTTTGCAGGCGGTAGTGCTGATTTAATTAAAGCAATGGAAAAACTTCAATCTCAAAGCACTACAAATCCCAGTTCTATAAGTCAGGCAGCTGCTGTTGAGGCATTAACTGGAGATAAAATTTATCTGACTGAAAGATCTAAAAAATTCTGTGAGAGAAGAGATATTGTTGTTGAACTTCTAAATAAGATTCCTGGAATTGACTGTTTAAAACCTGAGGGTGCCTTCTATGTTTATCCTTCGTGTTCTGAGTTAATTGGAAAAACGACTTATGATGGTAAAACAATAAAGAATGATGAAGATTTCTGTAAATTTTTACTTGAAAGTGAGGGTGTTGCTGTTGTTCAAGGTTCAGCTTTTGGTTTGGAGCCACACTTTAGGATATCATATGCTACATCAAATCATTTATTAATAGAAGCATGTAAAAGAATTGATAGTTTTTGTTCCAGCCTTAAATAAATTATAATTATTTTAATTAGTATAAGCCCATCAAATAAGAGTAAAAAATTGAAAAGTAAGAGTAATAAGAGCGATATCTTGTTGATCATGCTGATGCTGAATGCAATCGAAATTTTTGCAATGCAGCTTCTTGTGCCTTCAATGCCTGATCTAAAAAATTACTTCACGACATCAGACTATAATGTCCAACTAACATTAACAGTATTTATGTTTGGTTTTGCTGTATCTCAAATATTGTACGGGCCTTTATCAGATAAATATGGAAGAAAGCCTTTAATATTACTATCAATCTTTATTTTTATAATTGGTTCTATATTAGGATTTTTTTCTCAATCCATTGAAACTCTAATAATATCAAGACTCATTCAATCAATTGGTGCTGCAGGAGGCATGGTTCTCCCCCCGGCTGTAATAAGAGATGTATATGGCGAATCTGGTTCTACAAGGGCTATAGGCTGGTTAAGTATTGTTGCAGGAATAGCTGCTTTATTAGCCCCTTACATTGGTGGTTTGCTAAATGATACGTATGGCTGGAGATCCGGTATGCTTGTTTTGGTCATCATTGGAATAATTATTTTTATTGTCTCACTAATTTTTTATCCAGAAAGTCTGAAAAGTAAAGAAAAAAACAATTTTAGTTTGCTTGCTATATTTTTAGATTATTATGAATTATTCTCCCTTAGGGTTTTTTGTATATTTTTTATAATTTTATCCTCCATAAATGGAGTATTTTATGCTTTTTTTGCTGGAGGTGTTTATGTTGTTGTAGAAAATTTAGGTCTACAATCAACAGACTTTGGTTTGATAATGGTTCCTCTAGTTGTCTCCTTCGTAATAAGTGCTTATATTAGTGTTAGAGTAAATAAATTTTTTAACCCTCTTATTATTATCTTTCTAGGTTCTTTATTTTCTTTTTTCTCTGCAATTATGATTTATATTTTGTTCATAACAGGTAATTTAACTTTTTTTACACTTACTTTTTTTGGTTTGTTTCTAGGGTGGGGTAATGGTCAAGTAATACCATTATCTACTTCTTTAGCAATAAATCTTTTTCCTTCAAAAGCAGGCACAGTGTCTGCAGCAATAGGAACAGGTTCTATGCTTGCTGGAGCTATTATTAGTTTGTTGTATGGGCTTATTTATAGTGGTAGCCCGAATTCTATGTCTATTTTAATGATATCTACTAGTTTATTAGCGGTAGTGTTTTGTAGTCTAATTTTATTTAAAAAAGAGAGATTATAAAAATGTATAGAAAATTTGATCTTACGAATGAACATTTAAAATTTTTGGTTAAATTTTCAGACAAAATGAACTTTCAAGTTGATGCAAATTTCAAAATAAGATGCATTGGATGGAATCAGGAAGTTTCAAAAAAAATTTTATTTTATATAGTTAATAATGAGAAGGTTGGAACATACTCTCTTCCTTGGTTGCATGAGAGGTATCCCTGGTCAAAATCAAATATTGGTGATTATATATTACACGTAGATTTCAAGGGTAAACCATTTGCTATAGTTCAAATTATAAAATTAGAATTATTGTGTTTCAAAGATATTACGCAAAATCATACAAACTTTGATGGACCTCCTGTGCGAGATATTAATATTTGGAAAAAATTGCATCAAGAATATTGGTCAAGAGAATTAAAAGCAATAAATAAAAAAACTACACCAGAGATGCCTGTAGTTATAGAAGAATTTAAATGTATTTTTTTTATAGAGGATGACTTATCAGATGAAAATAGTAAAAAAGAATAAATGGAATATTTCAGAAAATCTGGTTACACCTGAGGCTTGTTTTTATAATAGAAGAAAATTTCTTTCGTCCTCCATGATAGCCATTACTTCAACTGGTTTTTCGCTTAAAGGTTTTCCAACTTTGGCAAGAGCAAACAACTTTTCATTGTCTTTCAAAAATAATGGTAAATATGAAGTCGAGAGAGATATTACACCTGAAGAGATAAACGGGAAATATAATAATTTTTTTGAATTTGGTTCTCATAAACAGATATGGAAAAAAGCGAGTAAATTAAAACTTAGACCTTGGCAAATAATTATTGATGGTATGGTTGAAAACAAAATTACTATTGATGTAGATAATTTGATTAAGTTGATGCCTTTAGAAGAGAGAATTTATCGTCATAGATGTGTAGAAGCATGGTCTATGGTAGTGCCATGGGTAGGTTTTGAGATTAATCATTTAATTAAATTGGCTAAACCTATTGGTAAACCTAAGTTTATTCAATTTGAATCATTTTTAGATCCGTCTATTGCTTCAGGACAAAAACAGTTTTGGTACCCATGGCCTTATACAGAAAGTCTTACATACACTGAAGCTAAAAATGAATTATCTTTTATGGTTGTTGGAGCTTACGGCAAAAGTCTTGTTGCGCAACATGGAGGTCCACTAAGATTAGCTGTCCCCTGGAAATATGGTTTTAAATCAATTAAATCTATTGCAAGAATAACATTTTCCGATAAGAGGTCTGAAACATTTTGGGAGTCACTTCAACCAAAAGAATATGGTTTTTGGGCTAATGTGAATCCTGATTTCCCTCATCCAAGATGGAGTCAAGAAACTGAGAGAGTATTAGGAACAGATAAAAGAGTACCGACCTTAATTTATAATGGGTATGAAGAGTTCGTCTCAAAAATTTATTCTAGAATGGCCAAAAATAAACAATTATTTATGTAACAATGTATTTAAGCTCTGAAAATATAGAACAAAAGTTTAAAGTAATTGCTTCTATCATTACCAGTGCTGGTGCCTTACCATTTATTACAGTTTCACTTTTTGTAATTTTTTCAGAAAATTATAATTTTCTACTATTTCCAATTATAATTTACTCTGGTCTGATTATATGTTTTGTTTGTGGTGCAAATTGGATGATTATTTTATCAGGTGCAACTAAAAGTAAAAGTGTAACTTTAAAAAATTATTTAATTTTTATTTTCAACTCCTTAATTCCAATTTTGCTTTCAGGGGGAATAATTTTAAATGAAGGCCTGAATAAGGGAGAATATAATTTTGCTTTTGCTGGCTTATTGCTTATATCGCTTTTAATTTTTGATATAATTTTTTTCTTTAATAATATGATTGAGGCATGGTGGTTTAAACTTCGTATCTTTGGATCTATGTTATCTGGCGTTTCTTTAATTGGAATTAATTTAATCTTAATCTAAAAAAATTAAATATTATCTTTCTTCTGCAATAAGCTTACCTGCTTCCAAAGCAGCCATACAACCGGATCCAGCAGCTGTGACAGCTTGTCTAAAAATACTATCCTGCACATCGCCAGCAGCAAAAATTCCGTTAATATTTGTTTTTGTTGAGTCAGGTTTTGTAACTATATAACCAGCATCATCCATTTTGATATACTCTCTAAATAATTCTGTATTGGGTATATGACCTATCGCAATAAATAGTCCTGATATGTCTAGGGAGGAATATTCGTTAGTAGAGAGATTTTTTAATTTAACTTTTTCAACACTTAGTGGGTTTTCAGAGCCAATTACTTCTTCAACAACTGTATCCCAAATTATATCAATTTTATCATTTTTATGAAGTCTGTCTTGAAGAATTTTTTCTGCCCTTAATTCATTTCTCCTATGAATAAGAGTAACTTTTTTTGCATGACTAGTTAAATATAAAGCCTCTTCAACAGCAGTATTTCCTCCACCTACAACTGCTACATTTTTTTCTTTAAAAAAAAATCCATCGCAAGTAGCGCATGCAGAAACGCCAAAACCTTTATACTTTTCTTCACTATTTAAACCCAACCAAGAAGCTTGGGCTCCAGTTGATATAATTATTATATCACTTACATACTTATTACCTGAATCTCCATAACATTTAAATGGTTTTTTTGTAAAATCAACTGATGAGATATTATCATTTATAAATTTTGTTCCTACTTTTTGAGCTTGTCTTTGCATTTGTTCCATTAACCAAGGACCCTGAATGACATTCTCAAACCCTGGGTAATTTTCCACATCAGTAGTAATCGTCATTTGTCCACCAGGTTGTATTCCATGAATAAGTAATGGTTGGAGATTTGCTCTGGCACAATAAATTGCCGCAGATAAGCCTGCTGGTCCAGAACCTAGAATGATAACTTTTGATTTATATTCATGCATTTCAATTAAGTTCCTAATTATAATTGTTATAGAATTTCTTTAGTAGGTTTTTAAAAATAATTTGGGTAATTCTTTTTTAAATATGTCGCAACTTTATTTGTATCATTTAAAGTTTCATATTTCCATGGTTCTTCGATAATTCCCTTAAAATCTCTAATTGCTTTTCTATTGTAAAGTTGTTCATAAAATTTTTCAAATTTTTTACTTTTACCACTTAATCTAAATATATAAACTGGTTTACCTGTAGAAGCTACCTCTGATACCATAGATATAGAGTCTTCTGTTACAATGAAGTAGTCAGCGTAGGCTAAATATCCAAAATACGAATTTTTAATTTTTTGATTACAAGTTATATTTAGATAATTTTCTAAGTTTTTTTTAAAATAGTCTTTAATTTTCAAACTAGTTCTACGTGAGAATGTTATTAATATCGTTATATTCTTATTTTTTTGGAGTTTATTAAGCATTAGAACAAGATTGCTAATTTCTTGTTCTCTCATTCTAAAATGTCTATTTTCTCCTCCAATCAGCAATGCAATTATTGGCTTTCTGATATTTGAGAATGTCTCTTGAAACTCTAATTTTGCCTTGGCAATAGTTTCAGTATTTATTCTATTAAGAGCCCCAAATGTTTTGACTACATTTTCACCCACAGTGTTGTCGTGAAATGGGCTAGAAACAATGTCAAAATACTTCGATCTCACTCTAGGATCTTGTATTTGAATCACCATTATTTTATTTTTTTTATTTTTTTTTAAAATAATTGAAATGCCTACGCTTGCTTTTCCAGAGGCAATTATAATTTTTGGCAGATTGATTGACAAAATTTCTCTATTTCCATATAAAAAAATTAAAGGTAATCTGCCTATTGGTAACGTCCAGAGAATGCTGGGTAGATGATTAATTCCAAAAAGAGGCTTTATTCGAATCAATTTATATTGTTGCCCTAATGACTCGGCTAAACCTATACATTGATTTTCAGTGCCTTTTTTACCATCAGTAATTATCCAAGTATTTTTCAAATAAACCTTCCAAAAATTTTTAAACTAACAAACAATAATTTTTAAATTATTTGATTTTGGAAATAAAGAAAATTTTTTATATAAACTCAACTTTAATTATCTCGTAATCTTTCGTACCTTTAGGGGTTTTAACTTCAACATTATCTCCCTCAGATTTACCAATGAGTGCTCGCCCAACTGGAGAAGTTATAGATAGCATGCCATTTTTTATATCGGACTCATCAGTTCCAACAATTTGGTATTTAACTTCTTCATCTGTGTCTTCATCAATTAGAGTAACAGTTGCTCCAAAAGTAATATTTTCACTTTTTAATTCAGAAGGATTAAAAACTTCTGCTCTGCTAAGTTTATCTTCAATTTCAACTATTCTTCCCTCAATAAGGCCTTGTTTTTCTTTAGCTGCATGGTACTCAGCATTTTCTGATAGATCTCCGTGAGCTCTAGCTTCTTCAATAGCTTTAATTACACTTGGTCTTTCTTCTGACTTAAGCATTTTTAGTTCATCTTTTAACTTATTATAGCCTCTTACAGTCATTGGTTCACGTGCCATAAGTTTATCCCTGTTTTATTGAACTATTCTTATGTCATTATTCTATTAATTTTTTTCAAATCTTAAAGTATTTTTGAATGGGATATACCTCAAGATTTCCTGTTTTTATCCTTTCTATTGCTTTTGTTGCAGCAATTCCGCCAGAAATTGTAGTATAGTAGGGTATTCTTTGGTTTAATGCTTCTCTCCTAAGGGCATAACTATCTGATATTGCTTGTTTCCCCTCAGTAGTATTAAAAATAAGCTGAATTTTGCCATCTTTAATTAAATCAACGATATGTGGCCTACCTTCCTTTACTTTATTTATCGTAGTAAGAGATATTCCGTGTGAAAGTAGAAATTCTGATGTTCCTTTTGTGGCAATAATATGAAAACCAAGATCAACCAGTTTTTTAGCTGGTTCAATAACACTTTTTTTATCCCTATCTTTTACAGAAATAAAAACACTTCCTGATAGAGGTAGGCTGATGCCTGCTGCAATTTGAGATTTTGCAAAGGCTCCCTCAAAATCCTTATCAATTCCCATTACTTCACCAGTAGATTTCATTTCTGGTCCTAGGATTGTATCTACACCAGGAAATTTGTTAAATGGGAAAACTGCTTCTTTAACAGAAGTATAATTTAGCGGAATATGAGCTAAATTGAACTCTTTAAGTTTTTTACCTGCAATAACTTTGGATGCTATTTTTGCAATTGGAACTCCTGTAGATTTAGCTACAAATGGAACTGTTCGGCTTGCTCTTGGGTTTACTTCTAAGATAAATATTTCATCTTCTTTGATGGCAAACTGAATATTCATAAGCCCAATAACATTTAATTTTCTTGCAAGAATTTTAGTTTGTCTTTTTATTTCTTTTGTAGTAGTAGCATCAAGTGAAAATGGTGGAAGAGAGCAAGCAGAATCACCAGAGTGTATGCCTGCTTCTTCTATATGTTGCATAATACCTGCAACAAAAACATCATCACCATCACTAATAGAATCGACGTCAACTTCTATTGCATCTTCAATATATTTATCGATAAGAACTGGATTTTTACCGGATACTTTAGTTGCTTTACTATAAAAATTTAATAACTCTTCTTCATCATGAACAATATTCATTGCCTGACCTCCTAAAACATAAGAAGGTCTAATCACAACCGGAAATTTAATTTTTTTTGCAATTGAACATGCCTCATCAGATGAGAAAGCAATTCCGTTTTTTGGTTGTTTTAATTTCAATTCTTTGAGAAGTTTCTGAAACCTATCTCTATCCTCCGCAATATCAATTGCATCTGAAGATGTGCCAAGAATATTAATACCATATTCTTGAAGGTCCTTTGCTAATTTTAATGGTGTTTGACCGCCAAGTTGAACTATAACGCCTTTGAGGTTTCCGTTTTGTTTTTCCTTTTTGACAATTTCAATTACATTTTCTGTGTTAAGAGGCTCAAAATAGAGTCTATGTGAGGTATCATAATCGGTAGAGACTGTTTCTGGATTGCAATTTATCATTATTGTTTCAAAACCTATTTCAGCGAGTGCATAACATGCATGTACACAACAATAATCAAACTCAATTCCTTGGCCTATTCTATTTGGACCTCCTCCAAGAATAATTATTTTATTGTTATTTGTTGGGTTCGCCTCGCAATTAGAAGGCCCATCTGAATTAAGAGAAGTGGTTTCATAAGTTGAATATAGATAAGGGGTTTTTGCTTCAAATTCTCCAGCACATGTATCAATAGTTTTAAAACATGGTTTTAAAAAAAGATCACTTCTGTGTTTCCTAATAGTTTCCTCTGAGCTATTGGTTAGTTCAGCTATCCTGGCATCAGTGAATCCATTAGTCTTATATTTAAAAAAATCTTCATAGTTTGATGGAATACCTGATTTAATTAATTCATTTTCTAAGGATATAATTTCAGATATTTGTTCAAGAAACCATGGGTCGAATTTGGTAGCTTTTACAATCTTTTCCAATGGAACTTTTTGTCTAAATGCTTCTGCAATTCTTAAAATTCTCTCAGGTGAAGGCTCAGCTAACCAATTTAAAATTACATCAAGGTTTGTTCCATTAAATTCATCACATTTTATATTATTTAAACCGGTAAGGCCAATTTCTAGTGATTGTAAAGCTTTTTGGAGGCTTTCTTTAAAGTTTCTTCCTAAGGCCATTGTCTCTCCAACAGATTTCATTGAAGTTGTTAATAATGGTTCACTCCCAGAAAATTTATCAAACGTGAATCTTGGTATCTTAGTTACAATATAATCAATTGTAGGTTCAAAAGAGGCTGGTGTAGTTTCTGTAATATCATTGATAAGTTCATCAAGCGTATAACCTACTGCTAATTGAGCAGCAATTTTTGCAATAGGAAAGCCAGTGGCTTTAGATGCTAGTGCAGAAGATCTAGAAACTCTTGGGTTCATTTCAATAATTAACATTTTCCCATTTTCTGGATTTACAGCAAATTGAACATTAGAACCTCCAGTTTCAACCCCTATTTCTCTCATACAGTTTATTGATGCATTACGCATAACTTGGAACTCTTTATCAGTTAAAGTTAGGGCGGGGGCAACTGTAACTGAATCACCAGTGTGAATTCCCATTGGGTCTATATTTTCAATTGAGCAAATAATTATTGCATTATCATTTCTATCTCTTACTACCTCCATTTCGTATTCTTTCCAACCAATTACAGACTCTTCAATTAAAATTTCCGAAATTGGAGAAGCTTCTAAGCCCTTTGCGGCTATTACTTTAAATTCATCTGTATTATATGCAATGCCTCCGCCAGTACCCCCGAGTGTTAATGATGGTCTTATTACTGAAGGTAGGCCAATAGACTCTAATGCTTTTATAGCTTGACTTTCTGAACGTGCAATTGAGCTCTTCGGACTTTCAAGCCCTATTTTTTTCATTGCATTCTTAAAACTATTTCTATCTTCAGCTTTTAATATTGCCTCATAATTTGCTCCTATAAGTTCAATATCATATTTTTTTAAAATACCTTTTGATGCTAGCTCTAAAGCAGTATTTAATGCTGTCTGTCCTCCCATCGTAGGAAGAAGAGCGTCAGGTTTCTCAATTTTTATTATTTTTTCAGCCACTTCAACTGTTATTGGTTCTATATAAGTTGAATGAGCAAGATCAGGATCAGTCATTATAGTTGCTGGGTTTGAGTTTACTAAGATAATTCTGTAACCTTCTTTTTTAAGTATCTTGCATGCTTGAGATCCTGAGTAGTCAAATTCGCACGCCTGACCGATTATTATTGGGCCAGCACCAAGAATGAAGATACTTTTTATATCATTTCTTTTTGGCATTGTTCTCAATCATTTTTGCAAAATTTTCAAAGAGAAAAAGTGAATCTTGTGGTCCCGGTGATGCTTCTGGGTGAAATTGGACACCAAAAAAAGGTCCATTTTTTGATTTTATTCCTTCTATACATTTATCAAATAATGAAATATGGGTAATTTCAACATTTGACGGAATAGAATTTGATTCTACTTCAAATCCATGATTTTGACTTGTAACAAGAACAGTCCCTGTATTTAAATCTTTTACGGGGTGGTTTGCTCCTCGATGCCCTTGAAACATTTTCTTTGTTTTTGCTCCTAATGCTAATGACAAAAGTTGATAACCAAGGCAAATGCCAAAAATGGGAAGCTTAATTTTGATAATTTTTTTGATTAACGGTACTGCGTATTTGCCAGTTGCTGCTGGGTCTCCAGGTCCATTTGATAGAAAAATTCCATCAGGCTTTAAATTCATTATTTCATTGAAATTTACTGAGGCTGGGACTACTTGAACTTCAAAATTACTAGAAACAAGTGATCTTAATATATTTTGTTTTAACCCATAATCGATGGCAACTATTTTATAATTAAAGTTTGATGACTCCTCGTACTTATTTTTATTTGTCCATAAAGTTTGAGACCAATTATAGGGCTTTAAACAGCTTACAGTCCTAGCTAAATCAAGATTATTTAACTTAATGTGATCTTGGGCTTTTTTTCTTAATTTATCAATATCTTCATGATTTTTGACCCCGTTCAAAATAATTGCATTTTGGGGCCCACCTTTTTTGATTATCTTAGTTACAAGTCTAGTGTCTATCCCGCAAATACCGACTATTTTATTTATTTTTAACCATTCGTCTAAATCAATTTTAGATCTAAAATTTGATGGGGAGGTAGGTTTTGATCTTAGAATAACCCCAGATAATCTTGGTTTTTTTGACTCAATATCATCTAAATTAGTCCCGACATTGCCTATGTGGGGAAATGTAAAAGTTATTATTTGTCCTGCGTACGATGGATCTGTTATAATCTCCTGATATCCGGTCATACTAGTGTTGAAGCATAATTCACCTAAACATGAACCTTCAAAACCTAGACCTTGACCCAAAAAAAAGTTACCATCCTCGAGAACAAGAAGCCCCTGTGGATAGTTTTTTTTGTTTGTTTTATAAGAGTTTGGGGTTTTCAACGCTAAATACTCGCAAAATTTTGTGAAATTAGTATATATATAAATATCAATAAAAATACTTTAAATTACATAATTTGAAGCTAAAGGAAAAGTAATACTTTGTTTAATGAAGAATAAACATGATGAATTTAACTCGATTAAACCAGTTTTATCTAAGGATTTTTTTATAGTTGTAATGGAAATGTTATGCTAAGAGAAGAAATTAATACTAAATTAAAGGAAGCTTTAAAGGCTAAAGAGAGTAGAAGGGTTTCTACCTTGAGATTAGTTCTTGCAGCAATTAAAGACAGAGAAATCAAGGCCCGTGGGGACGGAAATCAATCAGTAGTTTCCGATGATGAAATTCTTCAGCTTTTAGAAACTATGGTGAGGCAAAGAGATGAAGCTATTGTTTTGTATGAAAAAGGAAATAGGCCAGAATTAGCCTCTCAAGAAAAAGAAGAAAAAATTATTATACAAGAATTCATGCCTGAGCAGCTAGCTGATGGAGATATTGAATCTGCTGTAATTGAGGCTATCAGTAGTATTAATGCAACCTCACTAAAAGATATGGGTTCTGTAATGGCTAAATTAAGAGAGAATTATTCAGGTCAAATGGATTTCTCAAAAGCAGGGCAACTTGCTAAAGAAAGATTATCATAAAAGAAATATAACATTTAGGTGTAATAAATAAAATAATGAAATTTTCTCAATCGTTAATAGAAGAGATTAAAAATAAAACATCATTATCAGGTGTTATATCTAAAAATGTTAAATTAATCCAAAAGGGAAATGAGTTTCTCGGTCTTTGCCCTTTTCATAAAGAAAAGACACCCTCATTTACAGTTTCTGATGATAAAGGTTTTTATCATTGTTTTGGCTGTCAAGCTCATGGCAATGTTATTGATTATATAATGAAAACACAGGGTCTTTCTTTTCAAGATACCATTTTGACACTGGCTAAAGATCTTGGGATAAATATTAATACAAACCATTCAAATTTTTCTAAACAAAACAGCAAATACACACGTCTAACTAATTTAATACAAGAAGTATCTTCGTGGTTTCGTGACCAGCTTAGTTCAGAGTTAGGTTCAGTCGCCAGAAAATATATTAGATCTAGAGGGATATCAGAGGATATAATTGATAGATTTGAATTAGGTTTTGCTCCAAATGGTTGGAGCAATTTAAAAAATAGTTTTTTAAATAAAGGTTATACTGAGGAAGATCTGATTGATATAGGCGTTTTAATAGCAACGGATCACTCAAAAAAATCTTACGATAGATATAGGAATAGATTGATTTTTCCTATAAAATCTTATTCGGGCAAAGTAATAGGTTTTGGTGGTCGAGCTTTAGATGATGCTAAAGCAAAATATATTAACTCTCCTGAAACAGAACTTTATAATAAAGGAAGTAATTTGTATGGCCTTTATGAGTCAAAGTCGCAGATTATCAAAAGTAAAAAATTAATAGTTGTTGAGGGATATTTTGATGCTTTATCTTTAGTAAATGCCGGTTTTGGTTGCACTATTGCAACTTTAGGAACGGCATTAACTGAGACACAAATGGAACTGCTATGGAAATTATCTAATGAACCTATTATCTGTTTAGATGGCGACAATGCAGGCAGAAGAGCAGCCTTCCTGGCAGCTGAAAAGGCTTTGCCATTATTAAAGCCTGGTTTAACTTTGCAATTTGCAATTCTTCCTTTTGGTTACGATCCGGATACAATGATAGCTAACTCAGGCTTGGAAGAGTTTAAAAAAGTTATTGATAAATCTATATCATTAAGTGAGTTAATTTGGCTTAAAGAAAAAAAGAGTTCTAACCTGAATACGCCAGAGAGACAATCAGGTTTTTTTAAAAGAATAAACGATCTAAGTAATCGTATTAATGATAAAAATGTAAGATCTATGTTTAAAAATGCATACAAAACAAGATTTAGGAATGAATTCGCTTTTTCAAAGAGCAATAGATATATTAGAGGAGAGAATACTCAAAGAAGCATAACAAATTTTAATTATAAAAGTTCTTCAGATAATATTTTAAAAAGCAGTTTAATTAATGATGGGGAGCATTTTTCTAGAGAAAAATTTATAGTTGCTGCAGTAATCAAATACCCTCAATTATTAGAAAAAGGAGATGAGTCATTTGGTAAGGTCATTTTTTACAGTAAGGATCTTGATGGCTGTAGGTCTATAATACTTAATGCGACCTCAGAAGGTTTGATTAAATCAGCTGAAATAATTAAAATTCTTGATGAGGCAGGGTTTGGTGAATTAACTATAAAACTCCTAAAATCGGCAGAAAAAAGCCATTCAAGCTTTTTTGTGGGAGAATTTAGGCAAGAAATTTTAGTTGCTTGGCAGGAGGCTGTTGCTTTCAATGAAAGAGCTGCGTTACAAAGGGAGATTGATTCTGCTTGGAAGGACTATACTGAGAACTCTAGTGAGAGTGCTAAAAGTAGACTATTGAGCCTTCAGGAGGAGCTTGGTATAAAATTTGGAGTTAGTACGCGTGGTAATTTAATCAACAACTAAAAATAAAATTTGCATATTTTTTTAACTTGTTCTTGGAGACTAATCTACAATGGTAAAAAAAGCTTCAAAATCTAATGACTCTGATAAAGAAGTTGATGACGGGGGTGATGGCCCTCTTATTGATCTAGCGAATAAAGATATTAAAAAGCTTCTTCAAAAAGCTAAAGAAAGAGGTTACGTGACTTATGACGAGATAAATGAAGCCATGCCTGAGGATCAAATCTCATCTGAACAAATTGAAGATACAATGGCTACCTTATCAGAGATGGGAGTTAATATAGTTGAAAATGAGGACGAGTTAGAAGAAGAAAACTCTATTTCTAAATTACCTGCTACAACAGGGTCAAAAGAAGTACTTAATTCATCTTCTGGTCAAGATTCACTTGACAGAACTGATGATCCAGTTCGCATGTACCTCAGGGAAATGGGTTCTATTGAATTATTATCACGACAAGGGGAAATAGAAATTGCTAAGCGTATTGAGTCTGGCAAGAATGAAATGATATCTGGAATATGTGAAAGCCCTCTTACGATGCAAGCTATGGTAGAATGGGGAGAAGACTTAAAGTCTGGGGATGTTCTTTTAAGAGAGATTATTGATTTAGAGTCTACATATGGTATTAAACCAACAAATAATTCAGACTCAGTTGAAAATCTAAATGAGAAGTCTGATAAGCAAGAATCTGCTGATGACGTTGAAATAGATTCCACTAAAGATACTAATGATGATAGTGGAGAAGAAAACATAGATGAATCATCTGGAGATAATGAAGAAGAAGAAGCTAATGTTCCACTTAGTATGATGGAGTCGCAGCTTTTACCTCAAGTAATAGAAAAATTTGATGAAATTGCAAAGGCGTATAAAAAATTAAGTAAGTTACAGGAAGTTAAACTTTCCTCCGAGTCTTCTGAAGTTAAATTTACTAAATATCAAGAAAATAAGTACAATAAACTTACAAAGGAGTTAGTGGGGTTAATTCAGTCTGTCCATCTTCATAATAATAGAATTGAGGCTTTAATTGATCAATTGTATGGATTATCTAAAAGAATATCGAATCATCAAAGAATGTTGTGGCAATTAGCTGAAAAACATGGGGTGTCTAGAGAGAGCTTTCTTGAAAATCATACAGGAGAAGAATTAAATTCTGACTGGTTTGGTAAAATTTCAAAATTAAAAGAAACTGGTTGGTCAGATTTTATTAGTGAAGAGAAAGAAAATGCTGATGAAATAAGAAATGTTTTCATTGAGGTTTCTGAGATAACAAATTTATCTCCTTCTGAATTTAGAAGAATTGTTCTTAAAGTACAAAAAGGTGAGAGATCTGCTGCTCAAGCAAAAAAAGAAATGGTGGAAGCGAACCTAAGGTTAGTCATCTCTATTGCAAAAAAATATACTAATAGAGGTTTACAGTTTCTTGACCTAATTCAGGAGGGAAATATCGGCTTGATGAAAGCTGTTGATAAGTTTGAATATAAAAGAGGCTATAAATTTTCAACTTATGCTACATGGTGGATAAGGCAAGCTATTACAAGATCAATTGCTGATCAGGCTCGAACTATTAGAATTCCTGTTCATATGATCGAAACTATAAATAAACTTGTAAGAACTTCAAGGCAGATGCTCCACGAAATTGGAAGAGAACCTGTTCCTGAAGAGTTATCAGAGAAATTAGGAATGTCTCTTGATAAGGTAAGGAAAGTTTTGAAAATTGCTAAAGAACCTATTTCTCTTGAGACACCTATTGGTGATGAGGAAGACTCTCAATTAGGTGACTTTATTGAAGATAGAAATGCTATTTTACCTGTTGACTCTGCAATTCAGTCAAATTTAAGGGAAACTACTACTCGAGTTTTGGCAAGTCTTACTCCAAGAGAAGAGAGAGTTTTAAGAATGAGATTTGGTATTGGTATGAATACTGACCATACATTAGAGGAAGTAGGACAGCAGTTTAGTGTTACACGTGAGAGAATTCGTCAGATAGAAGCGAAAGCATTGAGGAAATTAAAACATCCTTCACGTTCAAGAAAGCTAAGAAGTTTTTTAGATAATTGATTTAAGTATTTTGAAATAATAAAGATTAAAAATGAGTAAGGATTATCTTGGTTTTAGAGCTAAAATTGGTGTTTTAGTTCCTTTCACAAATACAATAGTTCAACCTGAATTTGAATTGCTTAAACCGCGTGGAGTTACAAATCATACGGCAAGAATTCCAAATAGAAAGAGACCAACTCACAGTGATGAGGCTTATGCCGAGGCAATGAAAGAAGGGGCAGTTGGTACTGAGGATGTAATTGATAGGTTGTTGCCATTAGAACCTAACCTAATAATTCTAGGACATTCAATAGACTCTTTTGCAGGAGGTGTTGAAGGTGCTAAAATATTTGAAAAAAAACTTAGTGAACATGCAGCTTCATGTCCAGTCATCATTCCTTCATTAGCAATGAATGAGGCTTTAAATAAACTTGGTATCTGTGAAAAGTCAAAGGTTTCAATAATTACACCATACCTTCCATCTGGTGGGAAGCAGGCAATGGATTTCTTTGAAGACTCTGGTTTTAAAGTAGTAAGCCATATTAACCTATCTTGTAAGACAGCTTTAGAAATTGCTGCTGTAACTAAAAGCCAGATAAAAAATAGTATAGAACAAGTTAATACACCAGAAGTCGAAGCAATAGTTCAAGTTGGTACAAATCTTCCATTCCAGTACTATGCTCCAATTGCGGAAAAAGAACTATCTAAGCCAGTTCTTTCAATAAATACTGCTACATATTGGTATTCAATAAGATCACTGGGTATAAATGATCAAATGAATGGCTTCGGCGACCTATTTAAATACTATTGAGATTGTTCTTTGTTTTCTTTGATGTAATAATATGTAAATAATGAAATTTATTTCTGGGCCTGTAGCTCAGGTGGTTAGAGCCGGCCGCTCATAACGGTCTGGTCGCAGGTTCGAGTCCTGCCGGGCCCACCAATAAACTTTTTATTATCTTCATTATTTAATAGGATAAAAATATGAATTCTTCATCCAATAAAAAAAATGATCAATTGATCTCTGATTTGAATGATATATTAGGTGAGAGTTCTGTAGTTATTGATAAAAGTGAGAGAGAGTTTTATTCAGCAGATGTTTACTCCAAGGATAAGGTTTGTTCTGCAGTTGTGAGGCCAAAAAATAAAGAGTTTTTAATTAAAGCTATCCCAATAGTAAGTAAATCAGGTTATTCAATTATAGTTCGTGGTGGAGGAATGTCCTATACAAAGGGTTATGTTCCAACCAAAGAAGATACAATAATTTTTGATTTGAGCTTACTTAATAAAATTATTGAAGTAAATGAAGCTGATATGTATATAACAGTTGAAGCAGGTGTTACTTGGAAGGAAATTTATGAAAAATTAAAACCAACAGGACTAAGACTTCCTTTTTTTGGAACTTTTTCAGGAGTGAGAGCTACAGTAGGAGGAGGCTTATCACAAGGTGCGTTATTTATGGGAACAGCTAGATATGGCCAAGCAGCAGACATTGTCTTAAGTATGGAAGTACTATTACCTGATGGAACATTAATTAAGACAGGTCAATCAGGATTTAAGAACTCAAAACCATTTTATAGAACTTATGGTCCAGATTTAAATGGAATATTTATTCATGATGGTGGAAGTTTAGGTGTTAAAACCCAGGCCACATTTAGATTAATTACAGCTCCAAAACAAACTGATTATTTAACTTTTGTTTTTCCAGATGTAAACTCTGCTTGTTCATCTTTATCTCTTGTTGCAAAGAGTGGGGCGGCAGAGGAGGCATATGTTTTTGATCCTATTTCAACAAAGAAGAATTTATCTACTTTAAATATAAAAGAAGATTTAAAAACTTTAGCAAAAGTAACTACAAATCAATCTTCAATTAAAAAAGGCATTATTGATGCATCCAATCTAATCTTATCTGGAAAAAAATTTATTAATAAAGATATGTTTTCTCTTCACGTTGTATGTGCTGGTAGAAGAATTAATTCAGTTAAAGATGATATAAATTTAATTAGAGATATTTGTATAAAAAATAAAGGAAATGAAATTCCAAATTCTATACCAAAAGCGGTCAGATCAAACCCATTTAAACCTCTGAATGGTGTTATTGGAAGTAAAGGTGATAGATGGGTTGCGCTTAATGCAAAAGTTCCACATTCTCAATCGCAAAAAATAATAGATGAAGCTGATAAAATATTAGAGAGATATAAAGATGAAATGGAACGAATTGGTGTTAGTGTAAGCAGACTTTTTATTGCAATTGGCACACATGCATTTAGTTATGAACCTGTTTTTCATTGGTATGATAGTTGGTTGCCAATACACAAAAGAATTCCAGAAAAAAGCTATATAACAAAGATAAAGGAACCAAAGGAAAATGTTGATGCTGCATTGCTTGTTGAAAAGCTTAGGAGAGAAATGGTAGAGCTTTTTGCTAGCTTAGGGGCATCCTCAAATCAAATAGGTAAAACATATTTATATTCAGAAATGTTAAACCCAAACACATTGTCTTTGCTTAAGTCAATAAAGAATTATTTGGATCCAAATGCTCAGCTTAATCCTGGGGTTATAGGCTTGAACTAGGAATTTAAGTTATATCATGTAGTAGAGTACGCCAATCGCTATTATGATCAAAAAACCATACAAAAAAAGATTACCTTCATTAGACGTTTTAATTGCCTCTTCATTAAGTGGTGTTTTAAGTTCTTCTTCTGACCATTCCATTATTCTTAATCCCGATAATTAATCTTTTTGAAAATAACAAATATGCGAATATTTTTCAATACTGAATAAGTAGAAATATTTGAATACAAACCAAAAAAAAGGCCCACTTGAGTGGGCCTTAAAAAAATTAATACTATTTTTTACCTTGTAGACTAACCTCATGCCAATTTATGAGTCTGTTGTTTGGTTTATAACCTTTAACCCAATTTTTAACACCATCTAAATCAACTGAGTCAAATAAGAATAATGAAGCTGCATTATCATGATAATACTGTGCTATTTTTCTTAAATGTTGTGCACGTTTATTTGGATCAAATTCTGTATTAGCCAATTCAATGGTAGGTTCAATTTCTTTGAAACAAGTCCATTTCATGAATGATTTACATGAGTGAAGTCCATTGATTGATCTCATAATATCCATAGTAGGTTCTGATCCATAATTAAAACTAAATATTACAGCATCCTCAAACTTTTTAGGATCTCTAACCCTAGCAATGAGCTCTGGAAGTGTAATAGCTGTAAATTCTAGATCTACACCAATCTTTTTAAGATCATCTGAGACAAATTGAACAATGTTTGCCCAGTCACCTTGAGCAGTGACTGACTCACCTCTTAATTTAAGACCATTAGGGTAGCCTGCTTCAGCAAGTAATTTTTTAGCCTTATTAGGATTATAAGGGTAAGGCTTGATATCTTGTTGCCACCCCTGAATGGAAGAAGTCCCTGGTTGACCGCTATGTTTTGTAGTCCCACCTTTGATGGTTTCAATATAAGTTTTCATATCAACGCCATAGTTTAAGGCTTGTCTAACTCTTACATCAGCAACTGGGCTTTCTTTATTTTGAAAGAAATGTAGTGTACTAACGGCTGTACCAGGTGAGAGTTGAAGCTTACCATTGGCAGCCTCTATTTTTGCTTTGGAGTCTGCTACAAGCTGAAAAATTATATCAACTTGATTTGCCTCAAAAGCTTGAACTCTAGCTGCTAATTCTGGAACAAATTTAAAAGTTATTGTATCTACTTTTCCAGTCCTCCAAACATTTGTAGCTTTTTTTACTTTCACTTCAGAATTATCCCATTTAGACACTTCAAATGGTCCAGTGCCATTAGGATTCTTTCCTAAAGCTTCCCATCCGACATCTTGAACTGTGTCAAAATCTAAAACTTTAATTACACCCAAAGTTTGTGGAAGTAATGGGTCTGGTTTTTTAGAAGATATTTCAACTGTATGACTATCTATTACTCTTGCTCCTGCAAGATTTCTAAGATTTCTTGTTGTATTAGCTGCCTTAGCTTTTCCTTCTTTTGATGCTAACCAATTTAACATTTCTGCAACATCTTTAGCATCAAATGCATTACCATTATGAAACTTTACACCTTTACGAACTTTAAATATCCATTTTGTTTTATCATCTTGGTTAACTTTCCATGATGTAAGCATTTCTGCTTTAGCTCCGTCCTTAGTGCTTGTAGTATATAGATTAAATACTGTTCTAAAAACAAACCCTCCCGAATGTGAAGTGTCTAACAAAGGGTTTGCTAGGCCTGCTGGTAAGGAGCTATGTCCAACAATCAAGTCATTGTTTCCAGCATATAAATTTGATATCCCAAAAAAAGTGGAAAAACAGGTTACAAATATAAAGCATTTTTTTAAAAGAAATTTCATTTTATCCTCCCCAAAAATAAATTCTTTAGTGTTAAACTTAATGCTAACGATTAAATGTATTTGAGTAATACGATATTATATTTATAGTATTTTTACTCTATTTATTTTTTTTTTTTTTTAAAACAAGCTAAACTGCGGTTTTTTTATTGTTTCTGATAAAATTTAATTCAAAAAAACCTTGATTTATGAGAATTTATAATAAAAAACTAATTTGATTAACTTTTAATTAAATAGATAAGAAAAATTCTTTATTTATAGAGGAACTTGGTTAGTTTAAAGATTCATTTTCATTTTGATTTTTATGAGGAGTATATGTCGCTATTGAAGATAGAACAGGATGCAAAAAAAGCATTTGATATTCTTTTGCATGGAGGTATTGGGATATTGCCAATGGATGTAGGTTATTCGCTTATTGGGGGGTCAATAAAGTCACTAAAAAATATTTTTAATACAAAAAAACGTTCAAAAAGTAAACTGAATGCTATGTTAGGTAATGCAGATTTACATAATGAGCTACACAATGTTTCTCAAAGAGGAAGTGAAATTATTGATGCAATATGCAATGATTATGATTTACCTCTTGGGGTAATAGCTCCATGTAATAATGATCATCCTTTTTTAAATAAAATAAATGAAGAAGTTTATAGTCTTAGCACCTTAAATGATACATTACTTATGTTAATGAATGCTGGGCCCTTTCATAAAGCTATTACAGATCTTAGTTATAAAGAGGGCCACCTGCTTTTTGGTTCTTCAGCTAATATAAGTCTGACAGGTACAAAATTTTGTATAGAGGATATGCAGCCAGAAATATTGGAAATTGCTGATGTTATTATTGATTACGGTTTGATGAAGTATAATTTATATGGACAATCATCGACTTTACTAAATGTTGAAACCCTAGAAGTGTTTAGAGTAGGTGTTTGTTACGAGAATATAGCTCATATTCTTAAAAAACACTTCTCAATCAAATTACCAGAAAGACAATAAAGTGATTCTATTTCGGGATTTGCCAGTCTTTTTGTAATTCTATAGAATATGTGAATCTGTCTTTTGGATGAATACTAACAGATACTTCAAAAGATTTATTTGACATAGTCTTATAATTTCTTACAACAGTTAGTGCAGCAGAGCCACTTTCTACATTCAAATATGGAGCTATATTTTCTGGGACAGTTGATGCAAATATTTTTACTTTGACAGTTTGAATATCTAAATCGAATTCTTTCTCAATTAATTGATAAACAGGGGTAGGCGAGATTCCAATTTTATCTTCTATAGATGAGTACTGTTCCTTGATATACACATCTGACCAACAAATTGGTTTTTTTTCATTTATTAAGGATCTGACTCCACTTAATTTTTTCCATTTTTCTCCAACCCTTGAATCTATCAAGTTTGCTGTTGATTGCCCAATAAATTCTAACCTTGAATATATGATTGATATTCTCGTTTCTTCAGGATATTTTAAGATTTCAGTTAAACTATTTATTGACTGTGTATAATTTACTTTAGTGTCATTAGATTTGACAACTGTTCCATGGCCGGGTTGTCTTTCAACTAAATTCATATCAGAGAGAATTCTTAAGGCTTCCCTTATAGTATGACGCGATACGCCAAATTTTTTAGTTAATACATTTTCAGGAGGAATTTTTTCTGAAATCGGTAATCTACCAGATTGAATGTCATCAATAAGTGTCTGTGCTATTTTTTGATATAAAGGTTTAAGCATTTAATTTACTGACTTTAAGCCCAAAAATTATCCATAAGGTCACAGAAGATAGTAGAGTATAAACCATACAAAACAAAATAATTAATTCAATATTTATGCCAAAATCTATAGCCCAACCAAACATAAAAGGTGATAAAGCTGATGCATAAACCATTGAAGCCGTGACTAAAGATTTAATTGAACCTATATATTTCGTTCCATATATCTCAGCCCATAAAGAACTAAGTAAAGAGTTTGCCATACCTACAGTAACCCCTGCCAAACCAAGGTATAGCAAAGCAGCATATGGGTTTATAGATTTTGAGAGAATTAATAGACCTATAGAAAGAGGAATAAGGTGAAAGATAACCAATTTTTTTGAACCATAAGAGTCTATAAGTTTTCCAATTATTATGGATGAGGAAACGGTAATTAAAGCATAGAAAGCAAAAGTTCCTGCAAGAAGGTTAAGTGACCATCCTTTTATCTCAAATAAATGGATTTGATGAAAGAATAGACCAGTCATAATATAAGCAGGTGACAAAATCGAAAAAATAATAAAATAAAATTTTTTATCTAGAAGCACTTCAGCACGAGTAAAATTTTTATTTTGTTTTTTAGACTGAATATCTGAAATAGAATTGTTTTGTAATTCCCAATTTCTGTGACGACTTGAATGATTCTTCAATAAATAAAATCGAATGGGAATAATTGAGAAAATTACTATTATAAGAGCAGAGATCCAAGTAAGCTTCCACCCAATTAAAGAAATTAAATAAATGCATATAACTGGTAAAATAACTTCTCCGAAAGGAAGTCCTAGAGAAGATATGCTAATAGCTTTTCCTCTGTCTTTATTATAATACCTTGTCATACTAGTCATTGAGGTATGTGGCATTAACCCTTGACCAAAAAGTCTTAAAAGAAAAATTGCTATACCTAAAAAAATAATTGACTCACTTGAGCAAAGAATAATTATTCCAGCTACAAGCCCTAAACTAACTATTAATAAAAAATTTCTTAAATCTATAGTGTCTATTAGCTTTCCCGCCCAGATAATTATAGTTCCACTTATGAAGGTTGCTATTGAATAAATCAGTCCGTAATTGCCGTGGGTCAATTCAAAGAATTCTCTAATTTCATTATTAAATAAGGAAATAAAAAAAGTTTGGCCGAAGCTGGAGAAAAACATTAGCAAAAAACCAAACAATAGGAATCTTAAATTATTTCTTATAAATTTAAAGTAGGACATTATTTTGTATAGTTTAATTTATTTGTATGGTATATTTATATTTAAATGAAATCATATTATTAATTATCATCTTTGATCTAGATTAAAGGTGATAATTTTCAGATTTTTTTTAGAGAGTCTTAATATGTCTGTTAAATATGTCTATACAATGAATGAATTATCAAAAAAATTTGATGGTGGTCGTCAAGTTTTAAAAGATATATCACTCTCTTTTTTACCAGGTGCAAAAATTGGAGTGTTAGGTCTCAACGGTTCCGGTAAATCAACTCTTTTAAGAATAATGGCTGGCATAGATAAGGAATTTATAGGAGAAGCCTGGGCGGCTGAAAATATTAAGATTGGTTATCTTGAGCAAGAGCCATACTTGGATAATTCAAAAACAGTCCAAGAAAATGTAATGATGGGTGTGAAGGAAATAGTAAGTTTGATAAACCAGTTTGAGGATATAAGTTTAAAGTTTTCTGAACCTTTAGGTGATGATGAGATGGAAGAATTACTGTCTAAACAAGGAGATCTTCAGTCTAAAATTGAAGCTCTAGATGGTTGGGAAGTAGAGAGAATTGCGTCCATAGCTATGGATGCTTTGAGATGCCCTCCCGGAGATGCCCAAGTATCAAATATCTCTGGTGGTGAAAGGCGCAGAGTCGCACTATGTCGTTTACTACTAGAAAGACCTGATATGTTATTACTTGATGAGCCAACGAATCACTTGGATGCTGAGTCTGTTTCTTGGTTAGAAAAATTTCTTAGTGATTATCCTGGTACTGTTGTTGCAGTAACTCACGATAGATACTTTCTTGACAATGTTGCTCAGTGGATTCTAGAGCTCGATAGAGGTGAAGGAATTCCGTGGAAAGGTAATTACTCATCGTGGTTAGATCAAAAACAAAAACGACTAGAGCTGGAAGGCAAACAAGAAGAGTCGCGACAACGTACATTAAAAAATGAACTAGAGTGGGTTAATCAAACTCCAAAGGCCAGACAATCAAAAGGTAAAGCAAGAGTTAAAGCATATGAGGAATTATTATCTAAACAACAAGATAGATCACTTTCATCTGCTCAAATTCTTATTCCTCCAGCTCCAAGGCTAGGTGACTTAGTAATTAAAGCAGAAAGCTTAAAGAAAAGTTTCAGTAATAAGATACTTTTCGAGAATCTAAATTTTAATATTCCACCAGGAGCAATTGTTGGGATAATTGGATCTAATGGTGCAGGAAAAACAACTTTGTTTAATTTAATATCTGGTTTGGAAGAATATGATAGTGGAGACATTAAAATTGGAGACACTGTCAAACTAGGGTATATAGATCAATCAAGGGATTCATTGAATAATGAGTCTACAGTATGGGAAGAAATTAGTGAGGGTGAGAGTGAAATCGACTTAGGAAAACGTAAAATTCAAAGCAGAGCTTATGTGGGTGCTTTTAATTTTAAAGGTGCTGATCAACAGAAAAAGGTTGGTAGTTTGTCTGGCGGAGAGAGGAATAGGGTTCATTTAGCTAAAATGCTCAAATCAGGATCAAATTTATTACTTCTAGATGAGCCCACTAATGATTTAGATGTTGATACTCTCAGAGCATTAGAAGATGCTTTAGAGTCATTTGCTGGTTGTATAATTATGATAAGCCATGATCGTTGGTTTTTGGACCGAATTGCAACTCATATTTTAGCCTTTGAAGGTGATAGCAATGTAGAGTGGTTTGAAGGTAATTATCAAGATTATGAAGAAGATTTGAAAAGGCGTTTAGGAGGTAAGCTAAGTCAGCCTAAAAGAATTAAATACAAAACAGCTTTAAGTAATTGATTGAATGTGGTTTTTTTTTCTGAAGTATGAATTTGCTATTTAGCCTATATGTTGTGCTATTATAACTTGATATTGCTTTATTTAGTGTTAGAATTGCTCAACTAGTTCTTTTTACAATGTTTCGAAAGCGTTTTGCAATTACCAACAACTCTCTAAAATGAGAGTTGTTGGTTTGCTTTGAGTACCTTTTATTTTTTTCTTGATTGATTATAATGGATTTAAAGTTTAATTTCTTTTTTTTCAGAGTAGTTAAAATAAATGTCTGATCTAAAGTCATTAAAAAAGCAGCTAACAGTCTTAAAAAAAGACCATTATGAACTAGATAGAACTATTCTGCATTTGACTGCTCAAAAATTTGATATTGAGGCTAAAAAGAATCCTCACGAATTAAATAAGATCAGTGATTTAAAAAAAAGAAAACTTATAATACGTGATCAAATTTTTAACATAGAGATGCAGATAAAAAATTTAAGAAGTTAGTTTTCAATAAAAATATAAATTCATATGAGTGTATAAATGATTAGAGCGTTTTTTTATACTAAGAAGTGGTTTAGATGGGCTTATGGAGGAGGAGCATTGCTTGTTGCATCACTTTGGATACAGGTTCAACTCACAGTAGCTATTAATACGTGGTACGGTGATTTTTACAATCTACTTCAAAAAGCAGGGGAATATAAAGATAATGTCCAGGAAGGAGTGGATTTATTTTATAGTAAGTTAGTTGGCTTGGAATATTTATATAATGGTTTTGAAGGTATTCCATCATTTTCTGTTCTGGCCTTTCCTTATATTGTTCTTGCTGTTTTAACTGGCTGGTTTACAAGGATTTACGGTCTTCGTTGGAGAGAAGCCATAACTTTTGACTACATACCAAGGTGGAGGAATGTAAGCAAGGATATTGAAGGTGCTAGTCAAAGAATTCAAGAAGATTGTAATAGATTTGCTAGGATTGTTGAATCGCTAGGTTTACAAGTTGTTAGAGCTATAATGACACTAGTAGCTTTTATCCCAGTTTTATGGGGCTTAAGTAGTACGATTTCAATTCCATTTTTTTCAGAAATTCCTGGATCTTTAGTTTGGGTCGCTTTAGTTGTCTCAATTGGAGGGCTAATAATATCTTGGTTTGTTGGGATCAAGCTTCCTGGACTTGAATATAATAATCAGAAAGTTGAGGCGGCATTTAGAAAAGATTTAGTTTTGGGTGAAGATGATAAAGAAAATTATGCTCAGCCTGAGAACTTAATAAGTTTATTTACAGGAATAAGGTTTAATTATCACAGGTTATATTTGCACTACGGATACTTTGACACTTGGATGGGCGCATATGATCAGTTTATGGTGATTGTTCCTTACTTAATTGTTGGGCCTAGCTTGTTTTCGGGAGCTGTCTTATTAGGGGTTGTGGTTCAGGTCTCTAATGCTTTTCAGAGGGTACATGGAGGATTTGCACTATTTTTGCATAATTGGACTACAATAACTGAATTAAGAAGTATCTGGAAAAGGTTGAGTGAATTTGAGAAAAATTTGGAAAAATATTCTTCTATTTAATATCTTTAAATTATATATGCTAGTTACTTGTAGTATAATTTACTAATAAGAAAAGAATTTTTTTATTATTCTTTTGCGCTCGTAGCTCAATTGGATAGAGTACCTGACTTCGAATCAGGTTGTTGGGGGTTCGAATCCCTCCGAGCGCACCATTATACTCGTATATTCAGATTAGCTAGTTTTTAGGAAAATTTATGAACTATGTGAAAAAAAATGTAATGATATTATCTTTTTGTCAGATTTTTTTTACGTCTACAACATCTGTACTTGCCCTAACAGCAGGTCTTGTTGGTTATCAACTAGTTGAGTTTAATCAGGCATACGCAACTATCCCTATCTCAGCAATGGTTATAGGTACAGCTTTATCAACTGCTCCTGTCGCAAAATTAATGAGTTATAAAGGAAAGAAAACAGCTTTTACTATTGGCAATATAATTGCAATTACTGGATGTGCAATTTGCATATTAGGTATTTATTTCAAATTATTTTGGTTTTTTACCTTAGGTGTCTTTTTAATTGGATGTTTCAGTGCTTTTGCTCATCAATATAGATTTGCTGCGGCAGATATTGCTAATCAAAATTTTAAACCAAAAGCGATATCATTAGTACTGGCCGGGGGTGTCTTTGCTGCTTATTTTGGGCCTGAAATTGCATCAAGAACATCGAATTATTTTGAGAATTATATTTATTTAGGAAGCTATACTGCTGTTTTATTTATACTAATTATTTCAATATTTTTTATAAGATTAATTAATATTCCTATACTTGAATTAAAAAAGCTAAGCGGTAAATCTAGAAAATTAATTGATATAATTAAACAGCCTCTTTTTATTCTTTCTGTTTCTTCAAGTACTGTAGGATTTTCAGTGATGATTTTATTAATGACAGCAACTCCTATTGCAATGATTGAACACTGTGGTCATAAACTTAGTGATGCTAAATTTGTTATTCAGTGGCATATTGTAGCTATGTTTGCTCCTTCTTTTTTTACTGGTAGTCTAATAAATTATTTTGGTAATCTTAGGGTAATTGGATTAGGTATCGTATTTATGTTTATATCAATCTTAATGGCCATAATAGGAACCGACTTGATTTATTTTTGGCTTTCTATGTTTTTTTTAGGTTTAGGTTGGAATTTTATGTTTGTAGGAGGTTCAACTCTTTTAACCTCAACCTATACGGTCAATGAAACATCAAAATCTCAGGGTTTTCACGACTTTGTTGTATTTTATTTTGTCGCGATATCCTCTATTGGTTCTGGTGTTTTGTTAGAGTTATACGGTTGGAATGGAGTAGGTTTTGGTGCTATTCCCTTGATGATATTCATGGTTTTAATTTTTTTATTCGTTTTAATTTATAGCGATAAAGAAGGTAAATCATCTGACAAGTCCAGGCTATGAAAGCTTATTTAGTTGGTTTTTCTTCAAGATCTAATAAAAATTCCCAATGGATAGATAAATATTCTTGCATTGCTTCAAATGTATTGAAAAAATATGAAGGTAAGGTCCTTATAATTGGTAAACCTGAGACAATTTTATCTGGCAACAATTGGGAAAGGTTGACTATTATTGAATTTCCCTCTTTAGCTAAATTAAAATGTTTCAATAAAGATCTTGAATATTCTAAAGTTAAAAATCTAAGAATCAAAAATACAATTGGAGAAATGTATTTTTTCAAAGAGATAGGTGTTAGAGAATCATGATTAAGGTTTTTAAATATGTTTTTATTTTTTTGTTTGTGGTTATTTTTTATAGCTCTGTAAATAGTCAATCATTAATGGATGATGAACTAACTCTATTGATTAAAGAGGGAACTCAGGCCCGAGTTAAAGGAGATTATAAGAAGGCATTAAAGATTTTAAAACCATTGGCCGTTAAAGGTAATTCTGAAGCTCAATACCAAATGGGGGAAATGTTAAGAAAAGGGCAAGGTCTTCCTCAAAATCATAAATACGCTATTTCATATTTTGTAAAGTCAGCTAAGCAAAAAAATGTAAAAGCTGAATACAGATTGGGTTCAATGTTTAATGAAGGTTGGGGCGTTAAGTATGATCAAAAAAAGGCTTTTTATTGGTGGAAAAAAGCAGCTTTTCATGGGCACACTGATGCTCAAATGCAGTTATCTATTGCTTATTTTAAAGGTTGGGGCGTTGAAAGAAGTTTTATTAATTCCTACGCCTGGTCTATATTAACTACTTCACAAAAAATAGATGGGTCAAAAGCAAATAAAAAAATGTTGGAAGATCTGATGACCAAAAATGAAATAAAATCTGCAAAAAAATTAGCTAAAAAATTCTGGCAACAAGCTGTTGAGCCATATCAAAAAGGTTCGACAGTTAGAAGGCATCAATTTAGGGATTAAATAAAATAATTTTATAATTACTTCCAATTTTATATATATAATTTATAATTAAACATTTAGATATATATAATAATTTTCAATGGAGAATTTTATGACTAGTCCAATACCTGAAAATGAAAATGAAAGGTTGGAAAAATTAAAAGATTATAAAATATTAGATACCGCTCCAGAGATGGTATTTGATGAAATTACTGAGTTAGCTGCAGAGATCCTAGGTTGCCCAATTTCATTTATACAATTTATGGATGAAGATAGGCAGTGGTTCAAGTCTAAGTATGGTTTACCTGATGAGATGGTTGAAACGCCAAGGGATGTTTCTGTTTGCCAAACAACTATCTGTCAAAATGATTTGCTATTAGTTCCTGACTGCTCAAAAGATGAGAGATTTGCTGAGTTGCCGAATGTTAAAGGTGAGCCAAATTTAAAATTTTATGCTGGCATGCCTCTTGTTACCCCTTCAGGTCATGCTGTTGGAACAATTTGTTGTATAGATTTTGAAGAGAGAGATTTAACTGGAAATCAGAAAGAGTCGATTAGGAGATTATCAAGACAAGTTGTTGCTCAATTAGAGTTAAGAAGAGTAGTAACTGAGATGGATTTGGCAATTAAAGATAGAGATAAAATGCATGAGGAGTTAACAAATGAAAAAAAGAGAGCAGATGATTTATTATTAAATATATTGCCATCAAAAGTAGCTAATGAATTAAAAGATACAGAAAAAGTAGAACCAAGATTTTATGGAAATGTGAGTATTTTATTTAGTGATTTTTGTGATTTTACAAAACTATCAGAAAATATGGAGCCAAAGGGTCTAATTGATCTTCTTCACCAATATTTTTCAGCTTTTGATAAAATAATTAAATCAAATAAAATTGAAAAATTGAAAACTATAGGCGATTCATATATGTGCGCAGCTGGTTTGCCAAGTGAAAATAGAGGTCATGCTATTCAAGTTTGTCTAGCTGCCTTAGGGATGATGTCATATTTAAAAAGAGCTAATGAGCAAAGAGAGAAACTCAGGCTAAAACCTTGGCTAATGAGAATTGGAATTAACTCTGGCCCAGTAATGTCTGGCGTTGTAGGTGAAGATAAATTTACATATGATATCTGGGGTGATTCAGTCAATGTGGCTTCATTAATGGAGAGCTACAGTGAACCAGGTAAAATAAATTTGTCTGAGTCAACATATGAGCAAGTAAAAGAAATTTTTGACATTGAAGAAAGAGGGAAAATTGATAGTGGAAAAAAAGGATCTTTATCAATGTTTTATTTAAGATCGCTTAAGAAAGAGTACTCTGATGAAAGTGGCATAAAGCCTAATGAAGAATTTCAAAGAAAATTTGGTAATTTACTAAAAGTTTATGACTGATTTTATCTTGAAAAATAATATGTAAATAAATCTTAAATTTTTTTTCAAATCTCGTTCTCTATAAATAAATAAAATTAATTTTATAAATAATTTAAATTTTTAATTACTATTGTTTTCTTTGATTTTTATCAATATATTTATATACATCCCTGACTATTAGGGCGATTAGCTCAGTTGGTAGAGCAACTGACTCTTAATCAGTTTGTCAAGGGTTCGAATCCCTTATCGCCCTCCATAAAAAATTATTTGTATATTTAATTTATAAAATATAGAATTAGGGACTGGAGGATTAGAATTTGCGGGTCTTCATTCATTCAATTATTCTTTTTGTTTTAATCATTTTTTTTACATCAAAAGTAAATGCTGTAGATAAATGTCCCCAAGATAGTAATCTTATATTTGATAACTGTCTTGGCTCTTTTGAATTCAAAGATGGATCAAAATATACTGGATTTTGGATAGACAACAGAAAAAATGGAAATGGTATTTATAAATTTCCGGATAAATCGGTTTATAAAGGTTATTTTAAAAATGGGAAGCCTCATGGTGAAGGTGAATTAAAGTATGCAGATGGTTCTATTTATATAGGTAAATTTTTAAATGGAGTAATTAGCGGTCAGGGAGAGTATAAGCACTATAAAGATAATAAATTATTGGGAACATACAATGGAAACTTCCAGAATGGTAAAGAAAACGGTAAGGGTGTTTATATTTGGTCCGATGGGTCAAAATATGAAGGAAATTTTGTTTCAGGAAAAATTCATGGAAAAGGTTCGTATATTTTTTCAAATGGTGACAAATTTATTGGGAACTTTAAAGATGGTTTATTCCATGGTAAAGGAATTTATATAAGTTCAAAATCATATAGATATGAAGGAGATTTTAGTTTAGGAAAAAAAAATGGAAAAGGAATATTAATATTCAACAACGGGGCTAAATATCAGGGAGAATTTAAAGATGATAAAAAAAATGGAAAGGGAGAACTAATTTTTTCTGATAATACAAAATATAAAGGTATGTTTAAAAATGGTTTATTTAATGGTTACGGTGAGTATTTTTTAGTTAATGGTGACAAATACGAGGGTTATTTCGAAAAAGGTAAATACAATGGTCTGGGTAGATATATATTCAAAAATGGCAAAGTTAAAGAGGGAATATGGAGGAAAAATGATTTTGCTCATAAGAATAGAAATTAATTAATGGAGGTATTTTAAATGCAGGAGGAATGGGATGTAATTATTGTTGGTGCTGGAACGGCTGGTATTCCTGCAGCAATATTTTCTGGTCAAAGAGGTGCAAAAGTTTTACTTATAGATGCTGACGAAAGAATAGGCGGAACTCTTCACTGGTCAACAGGTCAAATGACTGCTGCTGGAACTAAATTACAAAAAAAACTAGGTATTGAAGATCACCCAGACTGGCATTTTGAGGATTGTATGAGAATTTCAGGAGGAGATCTTCACCCATCTTTAGCTAAAATAGCGATAGATAATGCCGCAGTAAGTTTTGATTGGTTGATGGATAATGGTTTTGAAGTGTCACCTGAAACGCCTGTTGCTGGACACGGTCATGAGCCTCAGAGAGTAAGAAGATACGCATGGGGTCCAAATGGTGGCCTTTCAGTATTAGAGGTTATGGAACCAATTCTTAATACTGAGATTGGAAAAGGAACAGTTACTCTTAGTTTAGAAACAAAACTTTCAAGCTTAATCTATGATTCTAAGGAAGTTATCGGAGTGAGAATAAAAGCACGTGATGGAACAGAAGCAGAAATATACGGAAAGAATATTGTTCTTACCACAGGAGGTTATGCTGCTAATGAGGACTTGTGGAAACAAATGACACCAAATTACCCTCTTCGTTCATGGTGTAACCCTTATTCTAAAGGTGAGGGTATAATTGCAGCAAAAAAAATTGGAGCAAAGGTAGACGGTGGTAATGAATTTTTATGCTCGTTTGCAGGAATAATGCAAGATCCAAACGATCCGCTATCAGTAAGAAGTGGTTTAATTTTGAATCCTCACATGCGTCAACCATGGGAGATATTTGTAAACAATAATGGCGAGAGATTTGTTAGAGAGGATCATCCGAGCGTTGATCACCGAGAGCATGCTCTTCTTAATCAGTCAAATATGGAAATGTATATTGTTTTTGACGAGGGGATAAGACAAAACTCTCCAAATATAAATCATGAAATTCAAAGGGAACATACTATTCATTTATATGAAAGTCATCCTTCTTATTTTAAGGCGGACACTATTGAGGAACTTGCAAGAAAATGTGGTATGGATGAGATTAAGCTAAAACAATCAATTGACGGGTATAATTTATCCGTTGAAAAAGTTCATGCAGATCCTTTTAAAAGGGAGTCACTTCCCAGGCCAATAAATAAACCTCCTTACTTGGCAATAAGAGCTGTTGGCTTTACTGTATTAAGTCCTGGAGGACTTGACGTAGATGATGATTTAAGAGTTCTAGATCAAAAAAATCGTCCCATAGCTAATTTATATGCTGCTGGTGAGATTTACGGCAAATCAAGACTTTCAGGTAAAACTTATTTGAGCGGAATGTCTTTGTTACCTGCTCTGACATTTGGAAGGTTGTTAGGTCAGAAAATTTTGAATTGGTAAAATCTTTATAAAAAAGTATTTTGATTTTTTTTGATTATGCCTTTAGTAATATAATTTTTTTATTCCGCGGGGGTGTTGATGAGTAACTTTCGAACTGAATCTGATAGTTTTGGTCCCATAGATGTTCCGACAGAAAAATATTGGGGTGCTCAAACTCAGAGATCTATTCAAAATTTTAAAATTGGTTGGGAAAAACAACCTACATCAATAATTAGAGCTTTGGGAGTAATAAAAAAAGCATGTGCAAGAGTTAATCAATCTCAAGATAAGTTAGATGAAAAGTTAGCGGCAGCAATAATGGAAGCTGCTACAGAGGTTCTTAAAGGAAAATTGGATGATAACTTTCCATTAGTTGTTTGGCAGACTGGATCGGGTACACAATCAAATATGAATGCGAATGAAGTAATTGCTAATAGGGCTATAGAAATTCTTGGTGGAAAAATAGGATCAAAAAAACCTGTTCATCCAAATGATCATTGTAATATGGGGCAGTCTTCAAATGATACATTTCCTACAGCTATGCATATTGCTGTTGCAGAAACTACAGTAAAGCATTTGATACCAGCTTTAGAAAAATTAAATCTTCATCTTGATGATAAAATACAAGAATTTGATGGTATAATCAAAATTGGAAGAACTCATACGCAAGATGCAACTCCAATAACATTATCACAAGAATTTTCTGGTTATAGTTTTCAAATTAAAATGGGAATTGAAAGAGTCAAAAAATCTCTTGATAATATTTACGAGCTTGCTCAGGGTGGAACGGCAGTTGGAACTGGATTAAATACCAAAATTGGTTGGGATAAATTAGTAGCTAAGGAAATTTCAGAAATTACTAAATTGCCTTTTGTTTCTGCCCCTAACAAATTTGAGGCTTTGGCATCCCATGATGCTTTAGTAGAGTTTTCCGGGAGCTTAAAAACTGTGGCTTCAAGTCTTTTCAAAATTGCTAATGATATCAGATTTCTCGGATCTGGTCCTCGTTGTGGTATAGGTGAGTTAATTCTTCCTGAGAATGAACCTGGTAGTTCTATTATGCCTGGAAAAGTAAACCCAACTCAGTGTGAAGCTCTTACTCAGGTATGCATACAGGTTATGGGAAATGATACAGCTGTAGGCTTTGCTGGTAGCCAAGGTCATTTTGAATTAAATGTTTATAAGCCAATGATTTCATATAATATTCTTCAGTCAATCCAAATTTTAGGAGATGCCTGCAATTCATTTACTGATAATCTTTTATTAGGTCTCAAAGCTGAAAAGACGAGAATAGAAAAATTGATGAAAGAGAGTTTAATGTTAGTTACTGCTCTTGCTCCAGTAATTGGATATGACAATGCAACAAAAGTTGCGAAGGCAGCTCACAAAAATGGAACTACGCTGAAAGATGAAGCCATAAAGATGGGTTTTGTTGATGATGAAACTTTTGAGAAAGTTGTTAGACCTGAGAAGATGGTAGGTCCATCCGAAAAATAAAAAATTAAATTTTTTTGGTAAGCTTTTAAATTAACTTGTTTTTCCATATTTAAATTCATTGCAGTCATATCTTGGTAATTTCTGAATGTCTTCTGGTTCAAGTTTGTATCTTAAGTCTTCACTTTTTACGCTAAATGAATAGGCAACATTATAATTATTTAAAATTTTAACTGTATTTTCGTTATAGGTGTGTGCGTGACCGTAGGGGTGACTATATGTCCTATGATCGATATTACAAATTGATTCTAAGAAATCAAATGACTTGCTAATTTCAAGTTTTTGAGTTCCAAAATCTAATTTACTCATTACAGGGTGGCTAACAGTATGAGAACCAATAATCATTCCACTATCATTCATTTTTACAATATTTTTCTCAGAAATATAAAATGATTTAACAAGAGATTCTAAATTAAGCAATTTAGCTAGCTCATCTAAAACCTTTTCTCTATATTCGTAAGATATGAAGTAGTTGAGTGTTTTTTTAAACAATAAAATATTTTGAGAATTTTTTTGATTTAAATACGTATTTTCATCAAATTCCTCTCTTTTTTTATCAGGAATCATATCTTCAGATACCAGGTTATTTAACAATGATATTAATTTCTTAGAGTCATTAGATCCAATCAGCAAATGGATTCTGTGGACATCCAACATCTTTTGATCACTATATGGTTGAGTTGGAACATAAAAAATACCCCATAGGCCTCTTTTAACAAGTTCATTAAATACAAAATCATAATGACAAGAAACTGAGTCATCAAATGTTAAAATTACGCCCTTAGGAGGTTCAGAGTTTTTATTTATTAAAATATAATTTTTCCAATCTTGGAGTGAAACAAAGCCATATCTATCTTCAAAGAAATCTAATTGTTTTTTAAAATTTTCAAAATTTAAATAACGAAAGAAAGGAAATTTTGGATCATATCTTCTTATGTAATGATACATTATTGCCTTCATATTATTAAAACTTATATATTTGAAAGAAGAAAACTAACCCTTTAGTTCTTGGAGCCATTGACCTATTCCTTCATAAAATTCTGTGTATTCGAAGTTTTTCAAAAACTTTTGAATTTTTTTATTATCATAATATCTATGATTATAAGGAAAAGGGTTAACATTGTCTATTTCGGTTATGAATGTATCGTCAATAACTAGCTGTTTATTTAAAAGTTTTGCAAAAGCCAAATAATAATCTTTATGTGTCATCAGAGAAGGTCCTGGGCAATTAAAGATTTGGTTATCTAGGAGGTTGTTCTCTATAAAATAAAAAATAATTTTAACAAGATCTAGAACATAGATCGGTTGAATTAGCCCCAAGCCATTATGAATTAATTTCAAAGGAATATTATTATTTATTTTTTCGATTAGGTCTCTATCTCTGCCATGGTTAGGTATAGTTCCTGGAAAACTTCCAGGTCCATAAATGTGTGGTGGTCGAAATATTATATACCTATAAAGATCTTTTTCTTGATTACTTTCTAGATATATCTCAGCTTTCCTTTTGTTATAACCCATACTATCAAAGTCAGTATATGTGGCCTTATCTTCATCTTGTTTAAGTTTTCTGAAAAAAGGACTGTAAACATAATCAGAGCTTATTGCTATGATTCCTTTTGATTTTTCAGCAAGTTTTACAATTTGTTTTGAATGTTTTTCTGATTTGAAGTTGCAATCAATAATCAAATCAAATTTATGATTTTTTATAAAACTTTTATCAATAATATCATCTCTATCGATACTTATTTTTGTAAGATTTTTATGAGTTAAGGTTTTTTTTAAACCTCTGGTTATAGAAATAAATTCATAATTTTTCTTTAGACCAAATTCTAGAATATGTTTTGATAAAAAACCTGAACCACCAAAAAGTAAGATTGATTTCATTAAGCCACAGTTTTATACTTTATCCGTCTATCAGTTTCTTTGTATTCAATTAGCTGTTCTGACTCACTAGAATTTAAGAAGGAGCAATTATTGCAAGTGTCGATTGTTTCTATTTCTCCGGATCTATTCAGATCCCTAATCTTTTTGTATTGTTCAGAATTATAAATTTCTTCAAGTGTTTGCTCTTTAAGATTGCCATATTTAATGTGATGATTAATGTCCATGGTGCAAGCAGATACATCTCCGTTAGATTTAATTCCAACCTCAAAATTTTCTATCCTAAAACATTTACGTTTATTTTTTTGCACCTCTCTATAATTGTATATATTCCCCCAATTATGGGGTTTCCAAATCTCAAATTCGTCAACTAAATCCCAATACGTATCTTTTATAAGATCCATTTCAAACTTATTTTCTTCCATTAAGAGGGTGTATAAGCTTGTTTTGATTGGGTTCCCGTGTTTCCTGTTTTTATCTAAAAAATACATTATATTTTTTTTAGCTTTTTGGCCCTGAAATTTGTTTTTATATATTTTTAGACTTGTAGACTCTCCAATAGCAAAAATTGAAAACCTTATATCTTCTACAAGGTTATTTTCAATTATTTCATTAGAAAATCGCTCTTTCCAAGAAAACATATTTGATAATAAGTTTATTTTAAGATTAGGTGTATGTTCTTTGCAATATTTCAATCTTTCAATAAGAAATTTGTCACAACTTGAGTCTCCCATTCCTCCAAAATTAATGCTTTTACACAATTTGTTATCATGTAAATCTTGAACTATTTTTTGAAATAAAAACATATCCATGCTAAGCAAAGGTTTTTCATAAAACTCCTCTCTAGGACACATTGAGCATTTAGAATTGCATATATTTGTTTGTTCAACACTAATTTGCTTGAATGGATATTCTTTTTTCATAATTCTTTTATGCACCATAATTCAGAATTAATAAACTTTAACAATTAGGTTACTTTAAATTTAACATGTTTTCAATGCAATATTAAATCTATAGTTTCCCTATCAAATTAACTATGATGTTGAATATATGTCGTAAATCCTTAGTTTTAGCAGGTTGTTTTTACAAAAGTCTAATAAATGAGGATGACCTTTATCAAAGTAGCATTAAAATTTGCTTGCCCATTTTGATAAATTTATATAAAAAAAGCTTAAGTTTGAATCAACCTGAAGGTAGAAATGAAAAGCACTGGTGATGGTATAAAATCAGAAAATGCGAACTGGCAATTTAAAGGAGAAGTTGTAAAAAACTTCGATGAGCACGTTTCGCGTTCCGTGCCTTTTTATAGTGAAACTCAAGATCTTGTATGTCGTATTTCTGATTTTTTTGTAAAAAAAGATTCGGTTATTTACGATCTAGGTTCTTCAACAGGAACATTGCTTGCAAATATGTCTCAAAGACATGCAGCAAAAAATGCGAGATTTATAGGTATCGACCATGAAGAAGAAATGGTTTCAAAGGCATCAAATAAAGTAAAGAGTAAAAAAATAAATAATATTGAATTTATATGTGATGACATTGTTACTCATGAATATGAAAGCACATCTCTTGTTATTTCCTCATACACAATTCAATTTGTACATACTAATCATAGGCAAGAACTCATTAATAAAATTTATAAATCTCTGGAATGGGGTGGTGGTTTTTTAATGATTGAAAAAGTAAGGGCTCCTGATGCGAGATTCCAAGATATGATGATCCAAATTTATAATGATTTTAAAGAGTCTCAAGGGTTTACGCCTTCTGAAATATTTGCTAAAAGTCAAAGTTTAAAAGGTGTAATGGAGCCTTTTTCAACCTCTGGTAATCTTGGTTTATTAAGTCGAGCGGGTTTTGTTGATGTGATGCCTGTCTCAAAATATGTTTGTTTTGAAGTTCTTTTAGCGATAAAGTAATGAAAGATTTAAGTAATTTTGAGGACCGCTTAAAAATAATTAACTCTTTTGATGGTAATTTAGTCTATGGTGCTAAATCGTTTAATTTAACAACTAACAGAACTGGCAAAGGTCCTTCAAATGGTCTTCCTACCAAGGAATTACTCAAAGTTGTTCAGGATTCCCAAAAAGATAGATTTGTTAGAAAGTCTATAGGTTGGGTAGAGCAAAAAAATTGTGTTGTATGTAATTCAAAGAAAAGAAGTTTTTTATTAAATAGGTTAGGGCTTGCCTATTTTAGATGCGCCGAATGTAGTCACATATATCAGGATCCAATTTTATCTAATTCTGTGGCGGCTGAACTATATAGTAATGAAGAAACAACTACAAAAATATATAAATCTGATAATCAACAAGAAATGGATGAAATTAAATTTTCTTATGGAGTGGATCTTATAAATTCATTTGTGAGTAATAAAAATAGAAATTCAATTTTAGATATAGGTTGTGGCCCTGGCATATTCAGTAAGGTCGCTTTCAGGAAAGGTTGGGACCTTTCTATAGGTGTGGATATTAACGACAGCTACGATGATATATCCAAAAGTTCATCGGGCTTTAAATTAGTAAGGGGTAATGTTTTAGATATTGCGTCTTTAGATTTTAATACTAAATTTGATGTAATTTCTATGTGGAGTTTTCTTGAACATATCCCTGATCCAAAAAAATATATAAATGACCTTGGGAATGTTCTTAAAGATAATGGTCTTATTTTTATTTTAGTTCCTAATTCGGATTCTTTAGTGGCAAAATTGCTTAGAGAAAAATCAACATGTTATAATTGGAAACATATCTCATATTTTAATATTAAGTCATTGAACTTTTTATTAGAGAGTTGTGGTTATAATTGTGTTTTTGATGAAACGGTAATTACTGAAATAGGAAATATAAAATCATATTTAAATGGAAAAGAGCCTTATAGTGGTGAGCTCCCCGATAAGGACCCATTTAGTTTTATTGACTCTAAGTTCATACATATAAATAAATTAGGTAGCAGAATAATTGCAGTATATAAAAAAAATTTCTAAGTGATTATCTCATGAGACTTGAATATATTTTTTTCAGATTGCTTAGGTTTTTTTTTAGAATAGAGTTTGGTTATAAAATCCTAGCTATTTATATACGGTTTCGAATTAAGCCATTAGGTGCCACTAAGTCTAGGGGCGGGCCCAAGCTGTTGCTTCTTCATCATGGAAGATTTAAGGATGATGTAAGGGTTATTAATGAAAAAACTAGTTTAACCTTTTATCCATTAGATATGTATCTATTTAGGTATATTAATAGTATCTATTTAACTAATAGCGTTATTATTGAATTTCATAAATATATAGATGATGAGAAATCATTAAAAAATTATATTTGCGGATCTAAAATAGTTGATGAAGCTTTTTGGAATCAAGTAAACCTAATTGCAAAAGTTTTGGGCCAATTAAAGAAAAATAAGATTATTAATGCTATAACAAGTCCAAATTTTTCTTACTTGCATGATCAAACATGGCAGTATGGTGCTAATTTAGCAAATGTTCCTTTTGTTGCTCTACATAAAGAATGTAATAGAGATAAAAAAGTAATTCAGAGGTTTTCTGAAATTTATAAAAAGTACTCTTACCCTTTCAAAGGAAAATATATTTCAGTTTATAATGAAAATGAAAAAAAATGTATTGTAAATAGTGGGATTGCTTCTGGTGAGCAAGTTGTAGTAAATGGGTGTCCCAGGCAAGACGACAGTTTTGATTATTTTAATAATAGTAAGTTTCCAAGGCATAATAACTACGTTACTTTTTTTTCATTTAGACCTTTGATTGCTGGGATGAGGACTAAAGATGAGAACAACCGTGGTTTTTCAAAATCTGGTGGAGGGTTTGAGGAATTATTTAATAAAAGTCATGCTGCTTTTGCAGAGCTTGCGATACAAAACTCTGAGATAAAATTTGTGATCAAGTTAAAATATAAAAGCTCTTGGTATGAAAAAATAGATATGGCTATAAAAAAATATTGCCAAAAAAAAATGGAAGATATTCCAAATCTTATTCTAACATCAGAGGTTGATGCAGTAGATTTAATTAAAAAATCTATTTTAATTTATGGAATAAACAGCACTACTATGTTGGAATCAAGAATTTTTGGAAGGCCAGTTATAGTTCCGGTGTTCGAAGAAGCCTCAGGTATACATAAAGATAAGGTGTATTATCAAGAGTATTTTGGTCGAGATTTTATAACTGCATCATCACCTGAAGAATTTATTCAGTTAGGACAAAAAATATTAGATGAAAAGCCAGATTTCAACATTCCTAATAAAGGTCTTCTAGAGGAATTTCTTGGTTATACTGATGGTTTATCATCTGAGAGAGTCGAGAAGTTATTCTACAAAGTGTGCAATAATTAATTATGTAAAAAAGTAAATTTTTGACCTTAAATATGAGATGGTGCCGGGTGCAGGATTCGAACCCGCGACCCATTGATTACAAATCAATTGCTCTACCAACTGAGCTAACCCGGCATTAACATAGCCATATAAACAATTTTGTTATAATTTTTCAAGTTTTAAATCATCATTTGGAATTATAATAAACTATCTTTATAGTGTGAACTTGGAAAATAGTTTTTTAGGATTTGAGATGAATTTGTATCAATCAGTCAAATCAGTTTATTCAAATTATTTTGTTTATAAATCAAGATCTCCTAGGTCAGAATACTGGTGGTATACTCTATTTTACTTACTCGTATCAGTTTTCCTGGCAATATTGGATTATGCTTTTTCACTAATATTTCCAATCTTTTCAGCTTTATCTATTTTTACTAATTTATTCGTAATTTTAAATATTATACCAGGAATAATGCTTGCAATTAGAAGATTTCATGATCTCAATAGATCGGGTTTTTGGGTGCTAATTTATTTGATTCCAATTATTGGTGTCATCATAATCTTTATTTGGTTTTGTTTTAAAGGTACAGAGGGTCAAAATAGTTTTGGTAAAAATCCGCTTGATAGTATCAAATAATATTTTAATTTAATATAATTATTAATAATTCTTTTGCTAAAATATATTATATTGATGAGGGCATAATGAAAGCAGCAATAATAAACAATTACAGTGATGACTATAGTGCTTTAAAGTATGATAGTGTTGAAATACCCAAAATAAATTCAAAGGAAGTTTTGATAAAGGTTCATGCAAGTGGGGTGAATCATTGTGATACTGACTTAAGAAAAGGGTTATTTGGTGTTGATAGTAAAATGCCACATGTTATGGGTGTAGATGCGGCAGGTGAAGTTATTGAAATTGGTTCAGATGTTTGTCAATTTAAAATAGGAGATAGAGTGTCTCCCCATTTTATTTTAAGTTGTGGCTCCTGCCTGTATTGTTCTGATGGAAAAGAGAATATTTGTCCCCATGCTGGTGTGCTTGGTGTTACAGAATGGGGTGGGTATTCAGAGTATATTAAAGTTAAAGAAAATAATTTAATAAAGATACCTGATGGACTATCTTTTGATCATGCTGTTGCTGGTCAAATTCCTTTTGCAACTGCTTGGGAAGCACTTATCGATGTTGCTAAAATTCGCTTAGGTGAGACTGTCTTAATAACAGCTGCTGGGGGTGGTGTTGGTTCTGCAGCTATCCAAGTTGCTAAACATGCTGGCGCAAGGGTTATAGCCGCAGCAGGAGCAGATGAAAAATTAGATAAAGCTATTGAGCTAGGTGCGGATAATGTTATTAACTACACAACCAATAGTTTAGGTGATGCTGTTAGAGATCTGACAGAAGGAGAAGGAGTAGATGTCGCGCTTGAAATGACGGGTGGTTCTATATTATTGCAATCAATAGATGCTTTATCACTTGGTGGAAGGTTAGCAACTATAGGTGCGCACGGAGGAGAAAAAATTGAAATAGATTTTATAGAATTATTCAGAAAACATGTCTCTATTCATGGCTGTGGCCGTTCAACTAAAGTTCATGTTGAAAAAGTGCTCAACATGATGGTTATAGGTCTTTTTAAACCAATTATTCATAGTACGTTTCACTTGAGTGAGGCTGGCTTAGCGCATGAATTAATGGAAAGTAGAAATTTCTTTGGTAGGATAATTCTTAATCCATAATATTTAAAAGATGAGTATTTTTTTTTCTATATTAATTTTATTTGTATCAGTGATAATTCTTGCCGCTGTTAGTGCTGCATTTATTTCTGTTTATGAAAAATTCTTTGGTTCAGAGCCTAAAAAGATAACTTTGGTGATTGTGAACGTGATAATACTAGTTCTAAGTTATTACTTTATTATTTCACCTTTGATAGTTAAGAATTAGAAATCTTTAATTTTTTTCTTTGTTCATTTATAGCATACAAAGCAATAGATGTTGCATTAGAGACGTTCAGGCTATCTATCCCATTTTCTATTGCTTGTTTGGTCATTTCAATTGTAAAGGAAGAGTCGCAAACTTTTTTAGTTAAAGATCTTAGCCCTTTGCCTTCTGAACCAATTACAATAACTATAGGTCCAGAGGTATTTATAGTATTCAAATTTTTTTTTGTATCTGAGTCGAGGCCTATTACCCAAAAATTATTTTTCTTTAGTTCTGTTAACGTTCTTGCTAGATTTGGGATTCTAAAAATATTTGCGATTTCTAAAGCGCCTGCAGCAGATTTTGCCAGTAAGCCAGACTCCTGAGGGCTGTTGTTTTTTGTTATAATAATTCCCTCGCAACCAAAAATTACCGAACTTCTAATTATAGCTCCTACATTTTGGGGGTCACTTATTTGGTCTAATGCTAAAAGAATTGAATTCTTAGAAAAGCTTTTTAATGAATTTTCAATTTTTTTGTCTGGCAGATTTTTGACTTTTGCGATGATTCCTTGATGACGAGAGTTTGTTTCTAAAAGTGATTTTATATATTTCTTTGTTACTTCTTGTGGGGTTATCCCTTTATCTTTGGTTAATTTTTCAAAAAATGTACTATATTTTGTTAATACATCATTTGTACACAGGAGTTTATGACAACTTCTGGATTTGTTTTTTAGAGCTGCAAATACTGGGTTTAGACCATAAATCCAGTAATCTTGTGATTTTTTCATGTATCTATGCTTATTAAAGTATTTTGACGGGTTGTCATAGTTACTACTCACGATTATATTCACCACTTTTTAGAATATTAATTCTTCAGAATTATGGATTATACTATTGTATTGCCCTGGATGTTATAAAAGAATGGATTTTTGGAGACTTTATTTAAATTGCTTTAGGAGGGGTGCCCGAGTGGCTAAAGGGGACGGGCTGTAAACCCGTTGGCTTATGCCTACGTTGGTTCGAATCCAACCCCCTCCACCATATGTTTTTGAGGGATTATATGTACAGATGTTCTATAGTATTTTAATTGCGGGTGTAGCTCAATGGTAGAGCCCCAGCCTTCCAAGCTGGTCACGTGGGTTCGATTCCCATCACCCGCTCCATAAAAAGTAAGGTTGTTAGTTTGATTTAAGGAAGTTATAAGTAAATGGTAGGATATAAATTTAAGGAGCGTAGCTCAATTGGTAGAGCACCGGTCTCCAAAACCGGGGGCTGTGGGTTCGAGTCCCTCCGCTCCTGCCATGACTATCTAAGGTGAGATTAATTTATTGTTAGAAATAAGGTAACTAAGAAATAAGGTAACTATATGTCAAGGAACAATCCATTAGAATTTGTCAGACAGGTTCGTCAAGAGCTTTCAAAAGTGACTTGGCCTACCAGGAAAGAAACAATTGTATCAACAATTATGGTATTTATTATGGTGATTTTAGCTTCTCTTTTCTTTTTTGTTGTTGATCAAATATTTTCATTTGGTGTAAAGAATATTTTAGGTTTAGGGGGATAAGATTTGGTTTCTCATTGGTATATAATTCAAGCTTATTCTGGGTTTGAGAAAAAGGTAGCGGCATCCATAAAAGATCAAGCTGAAGCAAAAGGTCTTGGCAAAAACATTGAAGAAGTATTGGTGCCTACTGAGGAAGTGGTTGAAATGAGAAGGGGTAAAAAAGTAAATTCTGATAGAAAGTTTTTTCCTGGATATGTTTTAGCAAAAATTGAAATGACTGATGAAACTTATCATTTAGTCAAAAATACTCCAAAAGTCAGTGGTTTTTTAGGTTCCGGGTCAACTCCTTCACCTGTAAGTAAGACAGAAATTGATAGAATTATGTATCAGGTTCAAGAGGGAATAGAAAGACCAAAACCTTCAATTACATTTGAGGTTGGAGAGCAAGTAAGGGTAGCAGATGGGCCTTTTACCTCCTTTAATGGTATTGTGGAGGAAGTTGATGAAGAGAGAGCTAGGTTAAAAGTTGCGGTATCTATATTTGGACGTGCAACTCCTGTTGAATTAGAATATACACAAGTTGAGAAAATTTAATCTATTTGTATAAAAGAATATATAAAATATGATTTTATTCTTCAAAAGTACTATAGAGAGTAATAGAGATAAATTATGGCAAAAAAAGTTGATGGGTATATAAAATTACAAGTGCCTGCTGGTCAGGCTAACCCTTCTCCTCCAATAGGTCCAGCTCTTGGTCAAAGGGGGATAAATATAATGGAATTTTGTAAAGCATTTAATGCTAAAACTCAGGACATGGAGCAAGGAGTTCCAATTCCAACAACTATAGAGGTATACGTTGATAAATCTTTTAGTTTTGAAATTCGTCAACCTCCAGTTAGTTATTTTATAAAAAAAGCTGCAAAAATAAAGAAGGGGTCTTCTCTGGTAGGCAGGACTTCGGCGGGACAGGTCACTGTATCTCAATTAAAGGAAATTGCTGAGAAAAAAATGCCAGATTTAAATGCTAATGATATTGATGGAGCGGTAGAGATGCTTAAAGGTTCTGCGAGGTCAATTGGAGTAGAAGTGGTTGGTTAAATTATGACTAGAGGTAAAAGATATAATAACGCATTAGCTAAAATAGAGGTGGAAAAAGATTACTCTGTCTCTGAAGCGGTTAAATTACTGAAGGAGAATGCTACAGCTAAGTTTGATGAAACAATTGATATAGCTATGAATCTAGGAGTTGATCCCAAGCATTCGGACCAGATGGTTAGAGGCATGGTTTCACTTCCAAGTGGTTCAGGTAAAACAATAAAAATAGGTGTATTTGCAAAAGGCGAAAAAGCAGATGAAGCAAAAGCAGCAGGAGCTGATTTTGTTGGTTCTGATGATTTAGCTGAAAAGGTACAAAATGGAGATATTCCTTTTGATAGGTGTATCGCTACACCTGATATGATGGCTGTAGTTGGAAAACTTGGAAAAGTTCTTGGCCCTAAAGGGATGATGCCAAATCCTAAATTGGGAACAGTTACAGTTGATATTACAAAAGCTGTAAATGATGCAAAGGGTGGGCAAATTGAGTTTAGAGTTGAAAAGGCTGGAATTATTCATGCTGGAGTAGGTAAGTCGAGTTTTTCGGAGGATCAGATAATTGCTAACTTAAAAGCATTTACAAAAGCTGTAAATTCTTCTAAACCTAGTGGGGCAAAAGGTACTTTTATTAAGAAAATTTCTATAAGTTCATCGGTTGGGCCTGGAATAAGGGTAGACGTGGCTAGTTTAATCAATTAGAAGTTTTCATTAGAAATTATTTTTTAAGAGTATTTTAGTTAGTGGACCTAGTTGTCCATACTCTGTCTCAGACTGCAGGGTCACATTTAGTGAGTAATATCCTGTTTAGACAGATTTTCTGGCTTGAGCTTTAGATGTTTAATCCAGTTATTTGCAATTTGTTCTGTCTGAGCAACTATTTTTGTGAGCACTTAATGCACAGTTTTTTCTGTTCATTAGCTTTTGTTGACTAAATATGGAGGGTAGATATTTGGACCGAGCTCAAAAAGAACAACAAGTTGCGTCTTTGAGTGATATTTTTTCTGAGGCACAGGTTTTAATTGTTACTCAAAACATGGGTCTTTCAGTATCTGAAGTTACAGATTTGAGAAGTAAGATGCGTCAAGCTGGCGGAAAGTTTAAAGTCGCAAAAAATAGGCTTGTAAAACTTGCTCTTAAAAATACTAGATATGACCACATCTCTGACTTGTTTTCTGGTCCAACTGCTTTGGCTTACTCAGATGATGTAATTGCAGCTCCCAAAGTTGTTTCAGCATTTGCAAAGTCTAATAAAAAATTAGTCATAGTTGGAGGGGCTATGGGGGAAACCCCTTTAGATGCAAGAGGGATTAATGAATTAGCAAGTCTTCCATCCTTGGATGAATTAAGAGCTAAAATACTTGGTTTAATTAATTCTCCAGCAACAAAAGTAGCTGGTGTACTCCAAGCACCAGCAGGTCAGGTTGCAAGGGTTATTAGTTCTTATGGAAACACGTAGACCTAGGTATGAGTTTAATTTTTAACATTTTTTTTAATTAAGGGTGCAAACATGACAGATTTAAATAAAATAGTAGATCAGCTCTCAGACTTAACAGTTATTGAAGCAGCAGAGCTATCAAAATTACTTGAGGAAAAATGGGGTGTATCAGCTGCAGCGCCAGTCGCAGTTGCTGCTGCAGGTGCTCCAGCGGGTGGAGATACGGCTGCTGAAGAAAAAGATGAATTTACTGTCGTTTTATCATCCATTGGAGATAAAAAGATAAATGTTATTAAAGAAGTAAGGGCTATAACTGGTCTTGGTTTGAAAGAGGCAAAGGATTTAGTTGAGGGTGCTCCTAAAGACGTCAAAGAAGGTGTCAACAAAGAAGAGGCTGCTAAAATCAAAGAGCAACTTGAAGCTGCTGGAGCAACTGTTGAAGTTAAGTAGTTCCTTTATTTAAACTAGCTTTTTTATAATTTAAAGGAAATTCTCCTAATCATCCAGCTATTATCAAGTTGGAGAAGTCATTTTGAAACTTTGAAAGGAAATAAAGACATGCCTCTGACTTTTACAGGACGTAAAAGAATTAGAAAAGATTTTAGTCAGATTGGCTCTGCTGCGCCAATGCCTAATTTAATTGAAGTCCAAAAAACTTCTTGGGATGCTTTTTTACAATTTGGTATAGATGAAAGTTCAAGGGAAGAAGTTGGTCTTCAAGCTGTTTTTAAGTCTGTTTTTCCAATTACTGATTTTTCAGAAACTGCCTCTCTAGAATATGTAAAGTACGAACTAGAAAGCCCAAAATATGATGTAGAAGAATGTCAACAAAGAGGAATGACTTTTGCGGCTCCTTTGAAAGTAACTTTAAGACTAATAGTTTTTGATGTTGATGAGGAGACAGATTCAAGATCAATCTTAAACATTAAAGAAGCTGAGGTCTATATGGGTGATATGCCTCTAATGACCAAAAATGGAACCTTTATTGTGAATGGAACAGAGAGAGTTGTTGTAAGCCAAATGCATAGATCTCCGGGGGTATTCTTTGATCACGATAAAGGAAAAACTCATTCTTCAGGAAAGTTTCTCTTTGCAGCCAGGATTATACCGTATCGAGGATCTTGGTTGGATTTTGAATTTGATGCTAAAGATATTGTTCATGTAAGAATCGATAGAAGAAGAAAACTTCACGCTACAACTCTCATGTATGCATTAGGCATGAATCAAGAAGAAATTTTGTCTTACTTTTACAATACCGTTACATTTGTGAGAGATAAAAAAAGAGAGTGCTGGAAAATGCCTTTCAACCCCGAGAGGTTAAGAGGCTTAAAGGCCTCAAGGGATTTAGTAGACGCAAAATCAGGGAATGTGATTATTGAGGCAGGAACTAAAGTTACAGGAAGGGTTTTGAGGAAACTTGATGGTCAAAATATAACTGAACTTCTAGTTCCAAATGATGAATTATTAGGAAGATTTGCATCAGTTGATATAATCGATGAATCTACTGGCCTTGTATATGTTGAGGCAGGAGATGAGATAGATGAAGAGCTTTTAGAACAACTTTTACAAGGAGGTATAAAGGAGTTACCTACAATTGATGTCGATCATGTTACAGTTGGTGGATATATAAGGAATACTTTGGCATCAGATAAAGTTACAGATCGTGATAGAGCCTTAGTAGAAATATATAGAGTTATGAGGCCTGGTGAGCCACCAACCGAAGAAACAGCTCAAAATTTGTTTCAAAGTTTGTTTTTTGACCCTGAAAGGTATGATCTTTCACCAGTGGGAAGGGTAAAAATGAATGCAAGATTAGGTTTTGAGACTAATGATCAAGTAAGAGTTTTAAGAAAAGAAGATATTTTATCAATTCTTAAATGTCTTGTAGATTTGAAGGATGGAAGAGGCGATGTTGATGATATAGATCACTTGGGTAACAGGAGAGTTCGTTCTGTAGGTGAGTTAATGGAGAACCAATATCGCGTTGGGTTGCTTAGGATGGAAAGAGCAATTCGCGAGAGAATGAGTTCTGTTGAGATTGATACTGTGGTGCCTCACGACTTAATTAATTCCAAACCTGCATCAGCGGCCGTCAGAGAGTTTTTTGGTTCTAGTCAACTTAGTCAATTCATGGATCAAACTAATCCTTTAGCTGAAATTACACACAAAAGGAGAGTATCAGCTCTTGGCCCTGGAGGTCTAACTCGAGAAAGGGCCGGTTTTGAGGTTAGAGATGTTCATCCTACTCATTATGGAAGAGTTTGCCCAATTGAAACCCCTGAGGGTCCTAATATTGGTCTAATTAATTCTCTAGCAACTTACGCACAGGTTAATAAATATGGTTTCATTGAAACGCCGTATCAGAAGGTTATTGATGGAGCAGTAGTAGATGAAGTTGTTTATTTATCTGCTATGCAGGAAGGCCGATACACAATTGCGCAGGCTAATGCACAGTTGGATGATAAAAGAAGGTTTACGGCAGATTTGGTAAGTTGCAGAAAAGGCGGTGAATTTGTTATGTCTTCGCCTGAGTCTATAGAATATATGGACGTTGCTCCCAAACAATTAGTCTCAGTAGCTGCTGCATTGATTCCATTTTTAGAAAATGATGATGCTAATAGAGCTTTGATGGGTTCTAATATGCAAAGGCAAGCGGTGCCATTAATAAAAGCAGAGGCTCCGTTAGTTGGTACTGGGATGGAAGCCACGGTTGCAAGAGACTCTGGAGTAACAGCAATTGCAAGAAGATCTGGCTTAGTTACACAAGTTGATGCAAAAAGGATTGTTGTTAGAGCTGAACAAGACTCTGATCTGGGTGCCCCAGGTGTGGATATATATAATTTATTAAAATTTCAGCGATCTAACCAAAATACATGTATAAACCAAAGGCCAGTTGTTAAAGTTGGTGATAGAGTTTCTGAAGGTGATATTATTGCTGATGGTCCATCAACAGATATTGGTGAGCTAGCCTTAGGGAAAAATGTATTAGTAGCCTTCATGCCTTGGCAAGGTTATAATTTTGAAGATTCAATTCTTATCTCTGAGAGGGTTGTTAGTGACGATGTTTTTACTTCCATTCATATAGAAGAATTTGAGGTGATGGCCAGAGATACTAAACTTGGTCAGGAAGATATTACTAGAGATATTCCTAATGTTGGAGAGGAAGCGCTAAAAAACCTTGATGAAGCAGGTATAGTCTATGTAGGTGCTCATGTTGGTCCTGGTGATATACTTGTTGGTAAGGTCACTCCAAAGGGTGAGTCGCCAATGACTCCTGAGGAAAAATTATTAAGAGCAATATTTGGTGAAAAAGCCTCGGATGTAAGAGATACATCTCTAAGGTTGCCCCCTAGCGTAAGAGGTACCGTAGTTGAAGTTAGGGTGTTTAATCGGCATGGGGTCGAGAAAGACGAAAGAGCGCTTGCAATTGAGAGAGAAGAAATCAAATCTTTAGCTAAAGATAAAGACGATGAAACAGCAATTTTAGAGAGAAATACTTTTGATAGGTTGAAAGATCTTCTTATTGGTCAAGATACTACTAACGCTGGAACAATTTCATCCGATTCTTTATCTGAGCTTCCAAAAAATAATTGGTGGCATGTCGAACTTAAGGATGAATCTGTGTCTGAGTCTGTGGAACAGCTTAAGGTTCAATTTGATGCTGCCGAAAGAGAAGTTAGAAGAAGGTTTGAGGATAAAGTAGATAAAATCCAGAGAGGTGATGAACTTCTACCTGGTGTAATGAAGATGGTCAAAATTTTTGTTGCTGTTAAAAGAAAACTTCAACCAGGTGATAAAATGGCAGGCCGACATGGAAACAAAGGAGTAATTTCAAGAATAATTCCAATTGAAGATATGCCTCATCTTGAAGATGGTACTCCAGTTGACGTGGTTTTAAATCCATTAGGTGTTCCTTCAAGAATGAACGTAGGCCAAATATTAGAAACACACCTTGGTTGGGCTGCTTATAGATTAGGTAACCAGATTGGAAGCCTTGTTGATCAATTTCAATCAACAGGGGATAGAGAAAGTTTGGTTAACGAATATAAGTCAATTTACTCAAATAGTGTTCAAGATGAATTGCAATCATTTAATGATTCTGAGTTAATTGAGTTAGGAGATAATCTCAGATCAGGTGTGCCAATGGCTACACCAGTATTTGATGGTGCAAATGAAAATAATATTGTTGAGTTGCTAGAAAAAGCAGGTCTAGACAGTTCAGGGCAAGTTTTTTTAACCGACGGAAGAACAGGTGAATCTTTTGCAAGACCAGTTACTGTTGGTTATATTTATATGTTAAAACTTCATCATTTAGTTGATGACAAAATACATGCTCGCTCAATAGGTCCATATAGTCTGGTAACACAACAACCTCTTGGTGGTAAAGCGCAGTTTGGTGGACAAAGGTTTGGTGAAATGGAAGTATGGGCACTTCAAGCTTATGGAGCCGCTTATACCCTTCAAGAAATGTTGACTGTAAAATCAGATGATGTTGCTGGAAGGACTAAAGTTTATGAAGCAATAATTCAAGGTGATGATACTTTTGAGGCTGGTATTCCAGAGTCATTTAATGTTCTTGTTAAGGAACTTAGATCGTTAGGTATGGATGTTGAGTTAATGCAATCTAGTGCGTAATTTTTTTGAACTAATTTTTCAGGAGATATAAGTATGAGCGACTTGATGCGTTTTTTTGGACAAACAGATGGTGTTCAAAATTTTGACCAAATACAAATCGCAATAGCTAGTCCAGAGAAGATCCACTCATGGTCTTATGGAGAAATTAAGAAACCCGAAACAATAAACTATAGAACTTTTAAACCTGAGAGAGATGGTTTGTTCTGCGCAAGAATATTTGGACCAATAAAAGATTACGAATGTTTGTGTGGAAAGTATAAGCGCATGAAATATAGGGGTATTGTGTGCGAAAAGTGCGGCGTCGAAGTTACTCTAAGTAGAGTAAGAAGAGAGAGAATGGGGCATATTGAATTAGCTTCACCAGTAGCTCATATTTGGTTTCTAAAGTCTTTACCTTCAAGAATTGGATTAATGTTAGATCTTACTTTAAAAGATCTGGAAAGAGTTCTTTATTTTGAAAATTATATTGTAGTTGATCCCGGCTTAACTGCATTGAAAAGATATCAGGTTTTAACAGAGGATGAATACCTTGCTGCTCAAGATGAATATGGTCAGGATGATTTTGAGGCTGGTATTGGAGCTGAGGCTATCAGAAAACTTCTTGAGAATTTAGATTTGGACAGAGAAAGGCAAAATATAAGAAATGAATTAGCTGAAACTACATCCACAGTAAGACCAAAAAAATTAATTAAAAGATTAAAATTAGTTGAAGCATTTATTTCATCAGGTAATAGGCCTGAGTGGATGATACTAACAGTTATACCTGTAATCCCACCCGACTTGAGGCCACTGGTGCCGCTTGATGGTGGAAGGTTTGCTACGTCAGATCTTAATGATCTCTACAGAAGGGTCATAAACAGAAACAACAGGTTAAAAAGATTAATTGACCTTCGTGCTCCTGATATAATCATCAGGAATGAAAAAAGAATGCTTCAGGAATCAGTTGATGCACTTTTTGATAATGGTCGAAGAGGAAGAGTAATTACTGGAACGAACAAAAGACCGCTTAAATCACTCGCAGATATGTTGAAAGGTAAACAAGGAAGGTTTAGACAGAATTTATTAGGTAAAAGAGTAGACTATTCTGGTAGATCTGTAATTGTTGTGGGGCCAGAATTAAAATTGCAACAATGTGGTTTGCCAAAAAAAATGGCACTTGAGTTATTTAAACCCTTCGTCTATTCGAGGTTAGAGCATTATGGGATGGCAGCTACGATCAAGATGGCAAAAAAGATGGTCGAAACAGCAAGACCTGAAGTATGGGATATTTTAGAGGAAGTAATTAGAGAGCATCCTGTTCTACTAAATAGAGCACCTACTTTACATAGACTAGGTATTCAAGCTTTTGAGCCAATTTTAATTGAAGGTAAAGCAATACAACTCCACCCACTTGTGTGTACAGCATTTAATGCCGATTTTGATGGCGATCAAATGGCTGTTCATGTTCCATTATCTTTAGAGGCGCAGTTAGAGGCAAGAGTTCTGATGATGTCGACAAACAATATTCTTAACCCATCAAATGGTAAGCCGATTATTGTTCCGTCTCAAGATATAGTTTTAGGTTTATATTATATGACCATCTCACAACCAGGAGAGTTGGGTGAGGGTATGACTTTTGGGGACGTAGATGAAATTGAACATGCCTTATCCTCTGGTGTAGTGTCATTACATGCAAGGATTAAATCTAGATTTAAATCTATTAATGAAGAGGGTAATGAAATTACCTCAATAGTTGAATCTACACCTGGCAGAATGCTATTGTCTGCCATATTACCAAGGCACTATCGAATATCATTTTCTCTCATCAATAAACTGCTTACTAAAAAAGAAGTAAGCCAGGTTATTGATGAGGTTTATCGTCATACAGGGCAGAAAGAAACTGTTATTTTTGCGGATAAATTAATGTCACTTGGGTTTGCTCATGCTGCTAAAGCCGGGATATCATTTGGAAAAGATGATATGATTGTTCCAGATGCAAAGGAAAGACTCGTGGATGAGACTAGACAATTAGTTAAAGAGTATGAGTTACAGTATTTAGATGGGCTAATTACACAAGGAGAAAAATATAATAAAGCTGTTGATGCTTGGTCTCAATGTACTGAAAAAGTAGCTGATGAAATGATGCGTGATATGTCTGGTGGTGAAGAATTAGAGGGAGGTGGTACTGAAGTTAACTCTATTTATATGATGGCTCACTCGGGAGCAAGAGGTTCAGTTGCGCAAATGAAACAACTAGCTGGAATGAGAGGGTTAATGGCTAAGCCATCAGGGGAGATTATTGAAACACCAATAATTTCAAACTTTAAGGAAGGTTTGTCTGTGTTAGAATATTTTAACTCGACCCATGGTGCGAGAAAAGGGCTCGCTGACACGGCATTAAAAACTGCTAATTCTGGCTATTTAACAAGAAGATTAGTAGATGTTGCGCAAGATTGTATAATAATAGAAGAAGACTGTGGTTCAACTGAAGGACTTACTGTCAAAGAAGTTCTTGAAGGTGGAGAAGTAATTGTTTCTCTAGGTGATCGGATACTTGGGAGGACATCAGCAGTTGACATAGTTGACTTAGTTTCAGAAAAAGTTGTTGTGCCTGCAGGTACAATTATTACTGAAAAGGATGTAAAGTTAATTGAACAATCTGGTGTAGAATCTGTTCTAATAAGATCAGTATTAACTTGTAATACAAGGGGAGGTGTTTGTTCAAAATGCTATGGTAGGGATTTGGCAAGAGGTACTCCTGTAAACCTTGGTGAGGCAGTTGGTGTAATAGCTGCTCAATCTATTGGAGAGCCTGGAACACAGCTTACCATGAGAACGTTTCATATAGGTGGAACGGCACAGTTATCTGAGCAAACTGCTGCTGAAGCAACTCATGATGGAATATCAAAAATTGAAAATAGAAATGTTGTTCAAGACTCTAAAGGTGATTTAATCGTAATGGGAAGAAATACAGAGTTAGTTATTTCTGATGCAGATGGAAGAGAGAGAGGAAGATACAAACTACCTTATGGTGCTAAATTGATTGCAGATGACGGTACTAAAGTAAATAAAGGTGATAAAATTGCTGAATGGGACCCTTACACTATTCCAATTATTACTGAAAAGGAAGGTATTACTGCCTACCGAGATTTAGTTGATGGTGTTTCGATGAGAGATGTTGAGGACGAAACAACAGGAATAGCTAGTAAAGTTGTCGTAGATTGGCGACAACAGCCTAAAGGTTCCGATTTACGGCCAAGGATAACATTAAGAGATAAAGATGGAGAGGTTGTTAACTTAGCTAATGGTCTAGAGGCGCGCTATTTTCTATCTGTTGGTGCGATTTTGTCCATATCAGACGGACAAGAGGTTCATGCAGGAGATGTATTAGCTCGGATTCCTAGAGAGGGAACTAAGACTAGAGATATAACAGGTGGTTTACCTCGGGTTGCTGAGCTTTTTGAGGCAAGACTTCCTAAAGATCACGCTATAATGTCTGAAGTCGAGGGTACAGTTGAATTTGGCAAGGATTATAAGAATAAAAGAAGAATATCTGTTAACCCTCCTGATGGTAAAGGTGATCCTGTAGAGTATCTTGTTCCAAAGGGGAAACATCTATCTGTCCAGGAAGGGGATTATATAAATAAGGGAGATTTTTTACTGGATGGTAATCCCGTACCTCATGATATCTTAAGAGTTATGGGTGTTGAGGCTTTAGCTGCATATCTTGTGAGTGAAATTCAAGAAGTATATAGACTTCAGGGTGTTACTATTAATGATAAGCATATTGAAGTAATTTGTAGACAAATGTTACAAAAGGTTGAAATTACTGAACCTGGTGAAACAACTTTTTTAATGGGGGAGCAAGTTGATAAAGATGAGTTCCAAACTGAGAACGAAAAAGTTTTAAATGAAGGATTATTACCTGCTAAATCTGAGCCTATTTTACTTGGCATAACAAAGGCTTCTCTTCATACTAAATCGTTTTTCTCAGCAGCATCATTCCAAGAAACAACTAGAGTTTTAACTGAAGCTGCAGTTTCTGGTAAAGTTGACCAGTTAGTAGGCTTAAAAGAAAATGTAATTGTTGGTCGATTAATACCGGCAGGCACAGGTGGAGCTATGAACAAGTTTAAAACTGTTGCAGCTCAAAGGGATAGGGAAATTCTAGAAAGGGAAAAAGAAAGTGCTGAGATGAGCAGTCAAGCAGAAGATGAAGAAAAACTGAAGATAGAGGCAGTTCCAGTTTCTGCAGATTCAGAAACAGAGAATTTATCTACTGAAAGTAATGTTGCTATGCCGTTATCTGATGAATTAGGGACTGATCAAGAATTAAAGGTTGATGAAAATAATGCTGATGGCTCTTAACTCATGTAAAATAACCTCGATTTTCAAATAAGTTAGTTATTTTATTCAATAAAACTGAATAATTTCACTTTTTTTGAGAAAAACCAATAAAAACAGCTAATTCAGCTTGACGATTCATCAAAGCGTTCATAGTATGCGCGCCTCTATATGAATTGGTCGTAGGGTAAAACCTAAACACATTTTATAAAGAAGCCATGATGTTTACATAAGCTCTTAAGTGAGTAAAAACTCTTTTCTCTCTTAATTCTATAGGGGTCTTTGAGTTTTATTTGTGCATGAAATTTAGATTAGGAAGGGTAAATGCCAACAATTAACCAATTGGTGCGAAAACCGAGAGTTGCTCCTGTAAAGAAAAATAAGGTTCCAGCTATGGAAGGTTGCCCTCAGAAAAGAGGAGTTTGTACTCGAGTATATACTACCACTCCTAAGAAACCTAATTCAGCATTAAGAAAAGTTGCTAGAGTAAGGCTTACAAATAATTTCGAAGTCACTAGCTATATTCCTGGTGAGGGTCATAATCTTCAGGAACATTCCGTTGTAATTATTAGAGGTGGAAGAGTAAAAGACTTGCCAGGAGTAAGATACCATATTGTTAGAGGTGTTCTAGATACTCAAGGTGTTAGTGATAGGCGTCAAAGGAGATCAAAATATGGCGCTAAAAGGCCAAAATAGGGGTAACTTATGTCTAGAAGAAGAGCCGCTGAAAAAAGAGAAATCCTGCCTGATGCAAAGTATGGTAATGTAGTTCTAGGTAAGTTCATGAATTCATTAATGTACAGTGGAAAAAAATCAACAGCAGAAAAAATTGTATATGGTGCATTAGATATTATTGAAGAAAAAAAGAAAACTGACCCTGTTAAGTTTTTTCAAGAAGCACTAGATAATGTTAGGCCAGATATAGAAGTTAGATCTAGAAGGGTTGGTGGGGCTACTTACCAAGTTCCTGTAGAAGTTAGGCCAGATAGAGGTCAAGCTTTGGCAATCAGGTGGCTGATAAAGGCTGCACGCTCACGATCAGAGAATACGATGATACAAAGACTATCAGGTGAATTAATGGATGCCTCTGAGAGTAGAGGAAACGCTATAAAAAAAAGAGAAGATACACATAAAATGGCAGAAGCTAACAAAGCCTTTGCTCATTATCGTTGGTAGAGTATTAAGGTGATTTAATATGGCTAGGAAAACACAGCTCAGTAAATATAGAAATATTGGAATTATGGCGCACATAGATGCTGGAAAAACAACAACTACCGAGAGAATTCTATTTTACACAGGAATATCCCATAAAATTGGAGAAGTTCATGATGGGAATGCAACCATGGATTGGATGGAGCAAGAGCAAGAAAGAGGTATAACAATAACATCTGCTGCAACAACATGTTTTTGGAAGGATCAAAGAATAAATATTATCGATACGCCAGGCCATGTTGATTTTACAATTGAAGTAGAGAGAAGTCTTAGGGTTTTAGATGGAGCGGTAGCGGTCTTTGATAGTGTTGCTGGAGTTGAGCCTCAATCTGAAACAGTCTGGAGACAAGCCGATAGATACGGGGTTCCTCGAATATGTTTTGTAAATAAGATGGACAGAGTTGGTGCAAACTTTGATAGGACAGTTGAAATGATTACTGACAGGCTTGGAGCTAAACCGTTAGTACTCCAGCTGCCAATTGGCAAGGAATCTGACTATGATGGTGTTATTGATCTTATTAGTATGAAGGCTATTATTTGGGAAGATGAGAGTTTAGGGGCTAAGTTTTCAACTAAAGATATTCCTTCTGATTTAGAAATTAAGGCACAGGATATGAGATCTCAATTAATTGAAACTGCTTTGGAGCAAGATGATGATGCTTTGGAGGCTTACCTTGAGGGAAGTGAGCCTTCTGAAGAAACATTAAAAAAATGTATTAGAAAAGGAACAATAAATTCTGAATTTGTGCCTGTTTTGAATGGTTCAGCATTTAAAAATAAAGGAGTTCAGCCTTTATTAGATGCCGTTGTAGAGTTTTTGCCGTCCCCTGCAGATGTAGATGCTATCAAAGGTACAAAGGTTGACTCTGAGGATGAGATTGTCCGTAAAACTAGCGACGATGAGCCTTTTTCTGCTTTAGCTTTCAAAATTATGACAGACCCTTTTGTTGGCTCACTTACATTTGTAAGAGTTTACTCAGGAGTAATTGAGTCTGGTTCATCTGTTTTAAATTCTGTTAAAGATAAAAAAGAAAGAATAGGGAGAATGCTTCAGATGCATTCGAACCATAGAGAAGACATAAAGGAAGCCCGTGCAGGTGATATTGTCGCGATTGCTGGTTTAAAGACTTCAACAACAGGAGACACATTATGTGATCCAGAAAACCCTGTTATTTTAGAAAGGATGGAGTTCCCTGATCCTGTAATAGAGATTGCTGTAGAACCAAAGACAAAGAATGATCAGGAGAAAATGGGCTTGGCTCTAACGAGACTTGCTGCTGAAGATCCTTCTTTTCAAGTATCTTCTGATGAGGAAAGTGGTCAAACCATAATCAAAGGAATGGGTGAGCTTCATTTAGAAATAATTGTTGATAGGATGAAGAGAGAGTTTAAGGTTGAAGCAAACATTGGCGCTCCTCAGGTAGCATACAGAGAAACTATATCTCAGTCCTCTCAAATAGATTATACACATAAAAAGCAAACTGGTGGTTCAGGTCAATTCGCTAGGGTAAAAATGACATTTAATCCATTAGATCCAGGTTCAGGGTTAAAATTTGAAGATAAGATAAGAGGAGGAAATATTCCTAAAGAATATATACCAGGTGTTGAAAAAGGAATAAAATCAGTTGCTGAGTCTGGCTTGTTAGCTGGTTTTCCGCTTATTGATTTTGAAGTTATCCTTGAAGATGGGGCTCATCATGATGTTGATTCAAGTGTTATGGCGTTTGAAATTGCATCTAGATCAGCCTTTAGAGAGGTAAAGCCAAAACTTGGCGTTAAGCTTTTAGAGCCGATTATGAAGGTTGAGGTTGTTACTCCAGAGGACTATATGGGTGATGTTATTGGTGATTTGAATAGTAGGAGAGGACAGGTTTCAGGAACTGAAGCAAGAGGCAACGCAACGGTCATAGAATCATTAGTTCCTCTTGCTAATATGTTTGGCTATGTTAATACATTAAGATCTATGACTCAGGGAAGAGCTCAGTTCACTATGCATTTTGAACGCTATGAGGCTGTTCCTCAAGCAGTTTCGGATGAGGTATGTGCAAAATTAGCGTAATAGTTTTTAAAAGTTTAAGTTAGAGGAGAACTAATTAAATGAGTAAAGAAAAATTTGAGAGAAATAAGCCGCATTGTAACATTGGTACAATCGGTCACGTTGACCATGGTAAGACCACTTTAACAGCTGCTATAACAAAAGTTTTAGCTGACGCAGGTGGAGCAGATTTCACCGCTTACGATCAGATAGATAAAGCTCCTGAGGAGAGGGCAAGGGGAATAACTATTGCCACTGCTCATGTTGAATATGAGACTGAGAACAGACACTATGCCCATGTGGATTGCCCAGGTCATGCTGACTATGTGAAGAATATGATTACTGGTGCTGCTCAAATGGATGGCGCTATTTTGGTTGTAAATGCAGCAGATGGCCCAATGCCACAGACAAGGGAGCATATTCTTTTAGCAAGACAAGTTGGTGTTCCAGCAATAGTGGTATTTTTGAATAAAGTTGATCAAGTAGATGATGCTGAGCTTTTGGATCTAGTTGAGTTAGAGGTTAGAGAACTTCTATCTGCTTATGAATTTCCTGGCGATGATATTCCAATAATTAAAGGTTCTGCATTAGCAGCGCTTGAGGGTAAAGATGATGCTACCGGAAAAGACGCTATTATGGAGCTTATGAAATCTGTAGATGAATATGTTCCCCAGCCTGATAGACCTAAAGATAAAGATTTCATAATGCCAATTGAAGATGTTTTCTCAATTTCTGGTAGAGGAACCGTTGTTACTGGGAGAATTGAGCGAGGGATTGTCAATGTAGGTGATGAAGTTGAAATAGTTGGTATTAAAGACACCTCCAAAACAACTGTAACTGGTGTTGAAATGTTTAGAAAACTTCTTGATTCTGGAGAGGCAGGAGACAATGTCGGTTGTTTAATAAGGGGAGTTGGCAGGGAAGATGTTGAAAGAGGTCAAGTTCTGGCAAAACCTGGAAGCATAACACCACATACCAAATTTAAAGCAGAAGCTTATATTTTAACAAAAGATGAGGGTGGAAGACATACACCATTTTTTACTAATTATAGACCTCAATTTTATTTCAGGACTACCGATGTAACTGGCGTGGTCAAATTACCAGAGGGTACAGAGATGGTCATGCCTGGAGATAATGTTACAATGGAAGTTGAGCTGATTGCTCCGATAGCAATGGACGACGGTCTTCGTTTTGCCATTAGAGAAGGTGGAAGAACTGTTGGAGCTGGAGTTGTGGCTTCGATTGAAAAAGGTTAGTTTGGATAATTATTATGGCAATTGATGGGCAGAATATAAGAATTCGTTTAAAGGCTTTTGATCATAGAGTTCTTGATCAATCTACTGGTGAAATAGTTACTACTGCAAGAAGAACTGGAGCTAGTGTTAGAGGTCCCATACCTTTGCCTAATAAAATAGATAAATTTACTGTATTGAGATCTCCTCATATTGATAAGAAGTCAAGGGAGCAATTTGAGATAAGGACCCATAGAAGAGTTCTTGATATAGTAGATCCTACGCCGCAAACTGTGGACGCATTGATGAAGTTAGATCTTGCGGCCGGCGTAGATGTTGAAATTAAGCTTTAATATTACGGGTAAAGATATGCGAACAGGTATAATTGCTAAAAAAATGGGTATGACGCGTATTTTTACCGAAGCAGGAGAGCACGTGCCTGTAACTGTTTTAAAGGTTGATAACTGTAAAGTTGTTGCTAAGCGCACAAAAGATATAAATGGTTATAATTCATTACAACTTGGTTTTGGCGCTGCAAAAGTAAAAAATTTATCTAAGGCGCAAAGAGGGCATTTCGCTAAGCCCAAAGTAGAACCAAAGATTAAGCTTGTGGAATTCAGAGTTAGTGAGGACGCTTTGTTAGATGTTGGTTCTGAATTGTCTGTAAATCATTTTATAGCTGGTCAAAAAGTTGATGTAACTTCTACTTCAGTTGGAAAAGGTTTTGCGGGCGCTATGAAAAGACATAATTTTTCAGGCCTAAGAGCTTCTCATGGTGTTTCTGTCTCACATAGATCTCATGGTTCGACAGGACAATGCCAAGACCCTGGAAAAGTTTTTAAAGGCAAAAAAATGGCAGGGCATTTGGGTAGTGAAAGAGTAACTATTCAGAACTTAGAGGTTGTAAAGCTAGATGAATCTCGCGACTTAATTCTCATTAAAGGTGCTATTCCTGGATCTGCTGGAAGTTATGTAATGGTTAAGGATTCTGTAAAATTTAAATTATCTTCAGATGTTCCGTATCCTGCATCTTTGAAAGCTGCTTCTGAAAATAAAATAGATAATCAAAACGAAAATTTAGAAGTTAAAGCTGAGGGTGATAAAGTTCCCAATGATTCACATAAGTCCAAAAAGACTAATGATAAAAAAGATAGCTCTGAAGCTTCTTCTAAACCTACAAAAGGAGACAGTGATGCAAGTTGATGTCACTTCTTTATCTAATAAGAACGTAGGCAAAGTAGATTTGCATGACTCTATCTTTAATCTACCAATTAGGTCAGATTTATTACATAGAATAGTTAGATGGCAGCTTGCTAAAAGACAAAGCGGTAATCATAAAACACTATCCGTAACCGAAATTAGAGGTACTACCGCAAAACCATGGAATCAGAAAGGTAGTGGAAAAGCGAGAGCAGGATCAGTTCGTACAACACAGTTTAGAGGAGGAGCTGTTTCGCATGGTCCGGTTGTAAGGTCTCACAGTTTTAAATTACCAAAGAAAGTTAGAAGTTTAGCTCTAAAAACCGCCCTATCTTCAAAGAAAGCAGAGAGTAAATTAAATATAATCGATAGTATTGATTTAAAGAAGCCAAGTACTTCCGAACTAGTAAGTAGTTTTAAATCTTTAGGCTGGAAATCAGTTTTAATTGTAACTGGTAACGAGATAGATAGAAACTTCCACTTCTCAATAAGGAACATTCCTAATGCTGACGTGATATCAGTAAAAGGTATAAATGTTTATGATATTCTTCGTAAGGATATTTTAGTTCTAACTAAGGATGCCGTAGAAATTTTAGAAAAGAGGCTAAAGTGAAGTCAAAGCATATTAGTCAAGAAAGAATGTATGAAGTTATTCGCTCACCAGTTGTAACGGAAAAATCTACTTTCATATCTGAATACAATCAGATTGTATTTAATGTTGCTATTGATAGTAGCAAGCGTGAGATTAAAGAAGCTATTGAAAAACTTTTTAAAGTAAAAGTTAAAAATGTTAATACACTTCGACAGAATGGTAAAATAAAACGGTTCAAAGGTACCGTTGGTAAAAGGCCAGAATTTAAAAAGGCTTTTATTACCCTTGAAGAAGGCAATAGTATAGACGTAACAACAGGAATTTAAATGGTTTTAAAAAGTCATAACCCAACCACTCCCTCAAGAAGGTCGCTAATTATTGTTGACAGGGCTGGCCTTTGGAACGGTGCCCCAGTTAAGTCCCTAACAGAAGGAAAAACTAAAAATGGTGGTAGGAATAATAAGGGCCGCATTACTGCTAGAAGAATAGGTGGTGGTCACAAAAAAAAGTACAGAATTATAGATTTTAAAAGGAAGAAGTTTGGTGTCGCTGCTACTGTCGAGAGGTTAGAGTACGATCCAAATAGAACAGCTTTTATAGCGCTAATCAAATATGATGATGGAGAACTTTCTTACATTATAGCCCCTCAGAGGCTTAAAGTTGGAGATAAAGTTGTTTCAGGTTCAGATGCTCCAATTAAGCCTGGTAATGCATTGCCGTTAAGCTCCATACCCGTTGGAACAATTATACACAATATTGAAATGAAATCAGGAAAGGGGGCACAAATAGCAAGGTCTGCGGGAACTTATGCTCAGCTTGTTGGTAAAGACTCAGGGTATGCCCTGCTTAGATTATCATCAGGAGAGCAAAGAATGGTAAGGTCTGAGTGTATGGCATCAGTTGGCGCAGTGTCTAATCCTGATCAGCAAAATATTAAACTTGGATCAGCGGGGCGTAAGCGTTGGCTTGGTAAAAGACCATCTGTTAGGGGGGTTGCAATGAACCCTATTGATCACCCACATGGTGGAGGTGAAGGTAGGACATCAGGAGGTAGGCATCCAGTTAGTCCTTGGGGCAAGCCAACTAAAGGAAAGAAAACTAGAAAAAATAAATCTACGCAAAAAATGATTTTGCGAAGTAGACACAAAAAGAAGTAGGAGAAATTAATTGTCGCGTTCTGTTTGGAAGGGGCCATTTGTAGACGGTGGTTTATTGAAAAAAGCTGAAACCTCTAAAAGCTCAGGAAGAAAAGAGGTTATTAAAACTTGGTCTAGAAGATCTACAATACTTCCTCAGTTTGTAGGCTTAACTTTTGGAGTTTATAACGGTAGGAAGTTTATTCCTGTTTTAGTAACTGAAAGTATGGTCGGCCATAAATTTGGCGAATTCTCTCCAACGAGGACATATTCAGGTCACGGTGGTGATAAGAAAGCTACTAGGAGTTAGTTATGGGAAAAAAAGCAACTCAAAGACGGTTATCAGACAGTGAGGCTTTAGCAAAATCTAAAGCTATTAGAACTAGTCCTCAAAAATTAAACTTAGTAGCCGGTTTAATAAGAGGAAAGAAAGTTGATAAAGCTCTTGCTGACCTTACCTTCTCGAAAAGAAGAATTTCTAATGATGTTAAGAAGGTTCTTCAAGCAGCAATAGCTAATGCAGAAAATAACCATCAACTTGATGTTGATAGATTAACTGTATCAGAAGCTAGTGTTGGACGCGCTTTTGCGATGCGAAGATGGAGAGCTCGGGCAAGGGGGAGAGGTGCTAGTATAATTAAGCCTTTTAGCAATCTAACTATAGTGGTTAAAGAAATTCAGGAGCAAGGGTGATGGGACAAAAAGTTAATCCTATAGGTTTAAGACTTGGAGTTAATAGAACATGGGACTCCCGTTGGTTTGCTGATGGTAGTGATTATGCTAAATTACTTCATGAGGATTTAAAAATCAGGGAATTTGTTCATAAGAAACTAGGTAGTCAGGCGGGAATAAGTAAAATTATTATTGAGAGACCTGCTAAGAAAGCTAGAATTACTATACATACTGCTAGGCCCGGAGTTGTGATTGGAAAAAAAGGTTCTGATATTGAAAAATTAAGAAGTCAACTTGCTAAAATGACTGAATCCGAGCTCCATTTAAATATAGTAGAAATAAGAAAGCCAGAAATAGATGCTAAATTAATTGCAGATAATATTGCTCAACAATTAGAGAGAAGGGTAGCATTTAGAAGGGCAATGAAGAGAGCTGTTCAATCTGCAATAAGACTTGGAGCGAAGGGTATAAGGATAAACTGTGGTGGTCGTCTTGGTGGTGCTGAGATAGCAAGAACAGAATGGTATAGGGAGGGTAGAGTGCCTCTTCATACTTTAAGAGCAGATATTGATTATGGTGAGTCAGAAGCAAAAACAGCATATGGAATTTGTGGTGTTAAGGTCTGGGTATTTACAGGAGAAGTAATGAGTCATGATCCTATGGCTAAGGACAAGAGATCTTCTGATAACCAACAGACACCATCAGGTATGAGGCAGTAACAAATGTTAAGTCCAAAAAGAACAAAATTTAGAAAAGCTCACAAGGGTAGAATCCATGGTAATGCTAAAGGTGGTACATCTCTAAATTTTGGTTCATACGGTTTAAAAGCTATTGAACCTGGAAGGGTAACAGCTCGACAGATTGAGTCTGCAAGAAGAGCGATTACAAGGCATATGCGAAGGGCTGGAAGGATATGGATAAGGATCTTTCCTGATGTGCCAGTTTCCTCAAAGCCAACTGAAGTAAGAATGGGTAAAGGTAAAGGATCACCAGAGTATTGGATGTGTCGTGTTAAGCCTGGAAGAGTTATGTTTGAGGTTGACGGTGTAGGTTCTGATATAGCTAAAGAAGCTTTTGATAGGGCATCTGCTAAATTACCTATGAAAACAAAGTTAATTTCTAGAATAAGTGAGTCTGATTAAATGAAAGCTGAAAAACTTAAAGGGAAGACAATAGATGAACTTAAAGATGAGCTTCTTGCTTTAAGGAAGGAGTCATTTAATTTGAGGTTTCAAAAAGTAAGTGGTCAGCTTGAAAATACTGCAAGAGTTGGTCAAGTAAAGAAAGATATAGCAAGGGTCAAAACTTTTATTAATAATTTGAATAACTCTATGGAAAGGTCTGATAAAAATGCCTAGAAGAAACCTTACTGGAAGAGTGGTTAGTCGATCGGGTGATAAAACTATTGTTGTAAAGGTGGAGAGGAGAGTAACACATCCTTTTTACGGCAAGACTATTCGTAGATCTAAAAAATACCATGCCCATGATCCTGAAAATAAAATACAGATAGGTGTAATTGTGAATATTAGAGAGTGTGCCCCAATATCTAAGCTTAAGACTTGGGAAGTTGTATACTGAATTTATATTAAAGATTAGGAAATAAAAATGATTCAAGCAGAATCAAAATTAGGTGTAGCGGATAATTCAGGTGCTAGAAGTGTGCAATGCATAAAAGTTCTTGGAGGTTCAAAAAGAAAAACTGCAGGAGTTGGTGATATAATTGTAGTTTCAGTTAAAGAGGCAATTCCCAAAGGTAGAGTAAAAAAAGGTGAAATGCATAGAGCAGTAATTGTTAGAACTGCTAAAGAAATTAGAAGGCCTGATGGAAGTGCAATTCGATTTGATAAAAATGCTGCAGTGCTTATAACTAAAGAAGGTGAGCCTATAGGTTCAAGAATTTTTGGACCAGTAACTAGAGAGTTACGTGATAAAAAGTACATGAAGATAATTTCTTTAGCTCCGGAGGTTTTATAATGTCCTCAAAAATAAGAAAGGGAGATAATGTTGTCGTAACCAAGGGTAAGGATAAAGGAAAAAAAGGAAAAGTTTTAAATATAGACAAACTTCATAATAAAGCAGTTGTAGATGGTGTGAATTTATATAAGCGCCATATTGCTCCTAAACAGGCAGATCCAGGGGGAATAAAAGAAGTTGAGTCTGCTATTAGCATTTCAAATTTATCTATTGAAGATCCAAAAGATGGAAAGCCAACTAAGGTAGGTTTTAAGTTTCTCGAAGATGGCAAAAAAGTAAGGTTTTCAAAAAGATCTGGTGAAGTGATTGATAATTAAGGAATAAAATTATGAAGCCAAGACTAAAAGAAAAATATGAAAATGAATTAAGGCCTGATTTGGTCAAGCAATTTAATTACCCAAATACTATGGCGGCGCCAAGAGTAAATAAGATTGTAATAAATATGGGTATTGGTGAAGGAGCAACAGATTCTAAGAAAGTAGTAAGCGTATGTGAACAACTAACTCTAATTGCTGGTCAAAAAGCAGTTAGTACTAAAGCAAGAAAATCAATTGCTAATTTCAAGTTGCGAGAGGGGGTTGCAATTGGAGCTAAGGTCACATTGAGAAAAGATAAAATGTATGAGTTTTTAGATAGGTTGTTAAATATAGCTTTGCCAAGAGTTAGAGACTTTAGGGGTGTTTCAAAAAAAAGTTTTGATGGTAATGGAAACTATTCAATGGGTATTAAAGAGCATATCGTTTTTCCCGAAATAGACTATGATAAAGTTGAAACCATAAGAGGAATGGATATATCAATTATTACATCAGCTAAAACCGATGATGAGGCATGTGAGCTTTTAAAAGGCTTTGGTATGCCTTTTACTAGTTAATTATTTAAGGATTATTTTAATGGCAAAAAAAAGTGCAATAGAAAAAAACAATAGAAGAAAGGCTTTGTCTGATCGCTATGCATCGAAAAGACAAAGGCTAAAGAAAATTGCAAAAGATAAATCTATTTCTCAAGAAGAGAGGTTTGAAGCTTTTCTAAAATTAGCTAAGCTTCCCCGAAACTCCTCTCCTACTCGTGTAAGGAATCGTTGTATGCTTACTGGAAGACCAAGGGGTTACTCTAGAAAGCTTAAGTTATCTCGAATAGCGCTTAGGGAATTAGCCTCTTTAGGGCAAATACCTGGCATGGTAAAATCAAGTTGGTAATAGGAGGAATTATCCATGGCAATGAGTGATCCCCTTGCTGATATGTTAACTAGGATTAGAAATGGACAAATGGCTCGTCTACTTGAAGTCACCAGTCCTGCATCAAAGTTAAGAGCAAATGTATTAAATGTCTTAAAAGATGAGGGTTATATAAGGGATTTTGAACATCTTGAAGTTGAAGTTGGTAAACCAGAATTAAAAATACAACTAAAATATTATGATGGAAAACCTGTAATTAAAAATATTGAACGTGTCTCTTGTCCTGGTAGAAGAGTTTATTCAGGTATTAAAGAATTACCCAATGTTAGTAGTGGTCTAGGTATCGTGATTTTGTCTACTCCTCAGGGCGTAATATCTGACTCTAGAGCGAGAGAATTAAAAGTTGGCGGAGAGGTGCTTTGTAATGTGGTTTAGTGAAGGGTCATATAGGAAATAAATTATGTCACGTATAGGTAAAATACCCATAAATATTCCTTCAGGTGTTGATGTAAAAATCGATAATCGTGAGATATCAGTTAAAGGCCCCAAGGGATCAATGAGTATGGCATTAGTTGAAGGTGTTGAAGTTAAGCACAAAGAGTCACAATTATCTTTTTCACCTATTAAAGAAGTTAAAAATTCAAAAGCTCTATGGGGATTACAAAGAACACTTATAAATAATTTAATTATTGGTGTTACTAATGGTTTTACAAAACACTTAGAGATTAATGGTGTAGGCTATAGAGCTCAAGTTAAGGGTTCAGATCTAGTTTTAAACCTAGGTTTTAGTCATGATGTAAATTATAAAATTCCAAATGGTATATCAATAACTGCAGAGGGCCAAAATCAATTAACAGTATCTGGTATAGATAAGCAAAAAGTTGGTCAAGTTGCTGCAGAGATTAGATCTTATCGTCCTCCCGAACCATATAAGGGTAAAGGAGTAAAGTATAAAGATGAATTTATTGTTAGAAAAGAAGGTAAAAAGAAATAAAAATGTCTGAGAAATTTCAAACAAATAAAAGACAGCAAAGAGTTCGTAGCTCTTTAAGAAAGAAATCTAATGGCAGACTAAGGCTTTCTGTATTTAGATCAAACAAAAATATTTACGCTCAGATTATTGATGATAAGCTCGGGAAAACACTTGTTTCAGCCTCTAGCCTAGAAATAAAGACAAAGTCAGAGGGTGGTAATGCAAAAAAAGAATCAGCAGTTATTACTGGGAAAACAATAGCTGAAAGAGCAACTTCTGCTGGAATCAAGGAAGTAGTTTTTGATAGAGGTAGGTATTTATACCATGGAAGAGTAAAAGCACTTGCAGATGCTGCTCGTGAAGCTGGTTTGGTATTTTAAAGAAAAGGAAAAATTATGTCTCGACAAAATTCCTCAGATAAACAAGATTCAGAAATAGTAGATAAGCTTGTAGGGATTAACCGTGTTGCTAAAGTTGTTAAAGGTGGTAGAAGATTTGGTTTTGCTGCGCTTGTAGTGGCTGGTGACCAAAAAGGCAGAGTTGGATGGGGTAAGGGTAAGGCTAAAGAAGTTCCAGAAGCTATAAGGAAAGCGACTGAGTCTGCGAAAAGAAATATGATTAGAGTGCCTCTGAGGGAAGGAAGGACTTTACATCATGATATTCAAGGTCACTTTGGTGCTGGAAAGGTTGTTTTAAGGTCGGCTCCCCCTGGAACTGGGATTATCGCAGGTGGGCCAATGAGAGCTATTTTTGAAACACTTGGGGTTCAAGATATTGTTACAAAATCAACTGGATCTTCAAATCCTCATAACATGATAAAAGCTACATTTGATGCTCTCCAAAGTACAATGTCTCCAAGAATAGTTGCTTCTAAAAGGGGAAAAAAAGTTAGTGATATTGTTGGTAGAAGAAGAGGTGCAGAGCAAACTAGCTCTCAGTCATCTTAAATAAGAGGGGGTATTTATGGCAAAGCAATTATTAAAAATTCGTCAAATCAAAAGTCCTATTGGTAGACCTGGACAACAAAGAAGTACCTTGATTGGGCTAGGCCTGAATAAAATTAATCGTTTGTCTGAGTTAGAAGATACGCCGTCTGTAAGAGGAATGGTTAATAAGGTAAAACACTTAGTTAAGATCGAGGAATCTTAGGGGATTAATAATAATGAAGCTAAATGAATTAACAGATAATTTCGGTTCAGCAAAAAAGCCAAGAAGAGTCGGAAGAGGCATAGGTTCTGGAAGTGGTAAGACTTCGGGAAGGGGGCATAAAGGAGCAAAATCTCGTTCCGGAGTTTCAATAAAGGGCTTTGAAGGCGGTCAAATGCCTATCTATAGAAGGCTTCCAAAAAGGGGTTTTACTAATATTTTTAGGGTTAGTAACGAAGTTATAAATATTGGAAAAATTCAATCATTTATTGATAATGGCAAAATTAAACCTTCTGATAAGTTAGATATTGAAAAATTTAAATCATTGTCAATCATAAAGTCAGCTAAATCCTCTTTAAGACTTCTTGCTAAGGGCAATTTATCTGTAGCAATAAACATTGAGGTTAACAGCGCATCAAAGGCAGCTGTAAACGCAGTAGAAAAAGCTGGAGGTAAAGTCACAATTCTAGACAATGGTATTAAAAAAAATACACCAACTGATGTGAAAAATAAAGATGATGAATAAAAATTTATATTGGGATTTAAATATTTAAAATGGCTTCAACTGCTGATCAACTTGCTGCTAATTTAAATTTTGGTGCTTTAGGTAAAGCTGCAGAATTAAAAAAGAGAATTTGGTTTACTCTTGGTGCTCTTATTATCTATCGTCTAGGCACATTTATTCCAATTCCAGGAATTGATCCAATAATAATGCAAGAAATCTTTCAGCAAAATACCGGTGGTATTTTAGGAATGTTTGATATGTTTGCTGGTGGGGCTCTAGGTAGAATGACTATCTTTGCTTTGAATATTCTTCCATATATTTCAGCATCTATAATTATGCAATTGATGACAGCAATATCTCCCAAATTTGAACAATTAAAAAAAGAGGGAGAACAAGGTAGGAAAAAAATTAATCAATACACAAGGTATGGAACAGTAATACTTGCAGCTGTTCAGGGCTATGGAATAGCAGTTGGATTAGAAAGTATGAACAGTTCTCAAGGATCAGCTGTTATTGATCCAGGTGCTTTTTTTAGAATTACAACTGTTATTACATTAACATCAGGGACAGTATTCCTTATGTGGTTAGGTGAACAAGTAACTGCTAGGGGCGTTGGTAATGGAATTTCATTAATAATTTTTGCTGGAATTGTTGCCAATCTTCCTTCTGCACTTGTAGCCACCCTTGAACTTGGAAGAACTGGTGCTTTATCAGCTATATTTATCGTTTTTCTCCTTATTGCTATGGTTGCTTTAATTACTTTTGTAGTTTTTGTGGAAAGAGCTCAAAGAAGAATAATTGTTCAATATCCAAAAAGGCAATCAGGTAATAAAATGTTTGGAGGTGAAAGTTCTCATATTCCTCTAAAAATTAATACCTCAGGAGTTATACCTGTTATATTTGCTTCTTCGCTGCTTCTGCTTCCGATAACTCTTGCAAATTTTAGTGCTGGAGGTGGACCTGATTGGTTGGCAACTATTTCCGCTCTTTTGGGTAGAGGTCAACCCTTATACCTACTTTTATATGCAACTGGTATAGCTTTCTTTGCATTTTTCTATACTTCCATTGTTTTTAATCCATCTGATACAGCAGATAATTTGAAAAAAAATGGTGGTTTTGTTCCAGGTATTAGACCTGGTAAAAATACCGCTGATTATCTAGATCATGTTTTAACACGTTTGACAGTTATTGGCGCAATATACCTAGTTGGGGTAGCTGTTCTCCCTGAAATTTTAATTTCTAGATTTGGTGTGCCATTTTATTTCGGTGGAACATCTCTATTAATTGTTGTTACTGTTTCAATGGATACCGTTGCCCAAATTCAATCTCATTTGTTAGCGCATCAATATGAAGGTTTAATCAAGAAATCAAAATTGAGAGGTAAAGGAAGATGAGTATAATTTTGCTTGGACCCCCAGGAGCTGGAAAGGGTACCCAGGCAAAACTTTTGGTTGAAAAGAGAGGTTATATTCAACTTTCAACAGGTGATATGTTAAGAAATGCTGTTTCTGATGGAACTGATTTAGGAAAAAAAGCGAAAGAGATTATGGATAAAGGTGAATTTGTACCAGACGATGTAATGATAGGCATTATATCTGAAAAAATAGAAAAAATTGGAGACTCTAAATTTATTTTGGATGGTTTTCCAAGAACAGAGGGTCAAGCAATAGCTCTGGAGAAGCTTTTAAATTTACGTGGTCGTTCTCTCTCGGCTGTAATTGAGTTAAGAGTTGATGATGAATTACTTATAAAACGGGTTACGGGTAGATTTACATGTACAGAATGTGGAGCAGTTTATAATGATAGTTTTGTAACGCCAAAAAAAGCTGGGGTTTGTGATTTTTGCGGCAATACTGATTTTTCTCGAAGATCAGATGACTCAAGAAAGGTTATGAAGAATAGACTTGATGTATATAATACACATACAGCCCCTTTATTAGAATATTATAAAAATAAAGGTCTTTTGAGGTCTGTAGACGGAATGGATAGCTCAGATCAGGTTGAGAATCAAATTTCTGAGATTTTAGATGATAAGATTGCAGCAAAAGGTTGACTTAAGTGCTAAGGATAAACATAATCTCGCGCCTTAAGGGTTTTTTTGGTAATTTTTTAGTTTTAGGGTTACTTTATAAATTAGTTTTAGGAGAATTATAGTGGCGCGTATAGCCGGAGTAAATATCCCAACAGGAAAGCGTGTAGATATCGCGCTAACATATATATTTGGTATTGGTCGAACTAAGGCTAAGCAAATTAGAGAAAAAGCTGGTTTAAAACCTGAGAGAAGAGTTAATGATCTAAATGACTCAGAAATAATGAAGATAAGGGAACTAATTGACGGTGAATATACTGTAGAAGGTGATCTTAGAAGAGAGGTATCAATAAACATAAAAAGACTTATGGATCTTGGATGTTATAGAGGGCTTAGACATAGAAGAAGATTACCTGTGAGAGGACAGAGGACCCATACCAATGCTAGAACTAGAAAAGGACCTGCTAAACCTATAGCTGGTAAGAAGAAAGCTTAATTAAATGGCAAAAGATACAACAAGCAGAGTAAAAAAAAGAGAGAGAAAAAATATAACTTCAGGTGTGGCACATGTTAATGCTACATTTAATAATACTCTTGTGACGATTACAGATGCCCAAGGGAATGCTATTTCTTGGTCTTCTGCAGGTTCTCAAGGTTTTAAAGGTTCGCGTAAATCAACTCCTTATGCAGCACAATTAGCCGCTGCAGATGCTGGTCAAAAGGCTCAAGAACACGGTCTCAAGACTCTTGAGGTTTATGTTCGTGGTCCAGGTTCTGGAAGGGAGTCTGCTTTGCGTGCACTTCAATCGGTTGGGTTAACTGTGACAAGCATTAAGGATGTTACACCCATACCACATAATGGTTGTAGGCCGCCTAAGCGGCGAAGAGTATGAGATAGATTAATTGATTGATTGCATTTTGCTTCAATCACAATATGGAAGGAAGTCGCTGTGTTAGATAGGACTGTCGACCTGATTCAGAAGAATTGGACAGAATTAATCTCGCCTGAAAACTTAACAATTGAAAAAGGTGAGGACCCAAATCGTGAAGCTACAATTGTTGCTGAGCCACTAGAGCGAGGTTTCGGATTGACACTTGGAAATGCTTTAAGAAGAGTATTGCTTTCATCACTGCAAGGAACAGCTGTAACCTCAGTTCAAATTGACGGAGTTTTACACGAATTTTCCTCTGTAGCTGGTGTGAGAGAGGACGTAACTGATATAGTTCTAAATATAAAACAATTAGCATTAAATATGCATGGAGAAGGGCCGAAAAAAGTTCGTTTACATGCGGTGGGTCCAGGGCAAGTTACGGGTAGCCAAATTGAACTTGGTCATGATGTTGAGCTTATGAATCCATCCCACGTCATATGCACTCTTGATGAAGGTGCTTCAATAAGAATGGAAATGACTATTGAGAATGGAAAAGGTTATGTTGCTGCAGATTTAGAAAAATCTGAGGATCAACCAATAGGGCTCGTGCCTGTAGATGCGGTTTACAGTCCAGTAAGAAGAGTGTCATATAAAGTAGATAATACCAGAGAAGGTCAGAAGCTCGATTATGATAAACTTACTCTAAAAGTTCTTACAAATGGCACTATTTCACCTGAGGATGCAGTAGCATTTGCAGCAAGAATTTTGCAAGAGCAATTCCAGTTATTTATTAATTTTGAGGAACCAAAGCCAGAAGTTCCTGAAGAAAGTGGTTCTGAACCAGAAATCAATCCTAATTTACTCAGAAAAGTTGATGAACTTGAACTATCTGTTAGGTCTGCTAATTGCTTGAAAAATGATAACCTAGTTTATATAGGTGATTTGATTCAGAAGACTGAAGGTGAGATGTTAAGGACACCTAATTTTGGAAGAAAATCACTTAATGAGATTAAAGAAGTTCTTGCACAAATGGGCCTTCACTTAGGCATGGAAGTACCAAATTGGCCTCCTGAAAATATTGAAGAACTTGCAAAAAAACTAGATGATAATTTCTAGTTTCTAAGAGGTAAAAGTTATGCAGCATCGTAAATCTGGAAGAAGACTAAATAGATCCAGTTCACATAGAAAAGCTATGTTTGCTAATATGGCTATATCCTTAATTAAGCATGAACAAATAAAAACTACTCTTCCTAAAGCAAAAGAATTAAGGCCTATTATTGAAAAATTAATCACACTAGGAAAGCGTGGGGATTTACATTCTAGAAGGCAGGCTTTGTCTAAATTAGGCAAATGTGATCAAGTAGAAAAATTATTCTCTGTTCTAGCTGAAAGGTATTCCTCTAGAGATGGTGGATATACTAGAGTCATGAAAAATGGTTTTAGATATGGTGATTCAGCTCCAATGGCAGTTATCGAGCTTGTGGACAGAGATCCAGATGTGAAAGGCTTAGACTCAGGGCCTGATTTAGATAATGAATTAGAGAATCAAGAAGAAAAATCTGAATAGAAAGTATTTTTTATTATAAGTTTTTTGCCATGTAAAAAATTTGTTGATATGGAAAAAAATTCAAATATTTTAATTTTAGTTTTATCAACTCTGTTTATTTATTTACTTTCAATAAATCAAAATTCAAAAGCACATGAAAGTGAATTAGATCAAAGTTCGCTTATAAAGAGACTATCATTTTCTATACTCGTTAAGGAAGCCGCTCCAGCTGTTGTAAATATTTTTACTAAGAAAGACCATCAAAGTTCCAATTCTCCTTTATTTTCAGATCCTTTTTTTAAAAAATTTTTTGAAGAATTTATTCCTCAACAAAAAGGCAATGAAATTACAAATTCTCTTGGTTCAGGTGTTATAATTGATAAAAGAGGATATGTTGTTACAAACAATCATGTAATTAAAGACGCTAAAAAAATAACTGTTGCACTTTCTGATAAAAGAGAATTTGATGCAAAACTAGTTTTGGCTGATCCTAGAACAGACTTAGCTATTTTAAAAATTGAAGTAGGCAGTAACTTTTTGCCTTATATTAAACTCATGAATTCTGACACTTTAGAGGTGGGAGATATAGTTCTAGCTATTGGCAATCCTTTTGGAGTTGGCCAAACTGTTACTTCAGGAATAATCTCAGCTTTAGCTAGAACTAGGGTTGGTATTGGAGATTATCAATTTTTTATTCAAACAGATGCAGCTATAAATCCTGGAAATTCTGGAGGAGCTCTAATTACTTCTGAGGGTAAGTTAGCTGGTATCAACACAGCTATTTTTTCTAGAACAGGAGGATCAATTGGGATTGGTTTTGCTATACCTTCAAATATGGTTGCATCTGTAATAAGAGCTGCAAAAAATAAAGGTATAATTGTAAGGCCATGGCTTGGTATAGAAGGTAGACAATTAAATAAAGCTTTATCCAACAAATTAGGCGTAAAAGAAACTCAGGGACTTATTGTTGATAGAGTGTACCCAGCTAGTTCTTCTTACAATGCTGGAATAAAAAATGGAGATATTATTATTTCATTCAATGGAATACCTATTGCTGATCATTCATCTCTATCTTATAGGGTGGCGATTTCAAATATAGGTGAAAAAATAAAACTTAGAGTTTTAAGAAACGGTAAACTAATCTTTATTGAACTCGTCATGGCAGCTGCACCTGAAGTACCTAAGAGAAATGTTACTGAAATTAAAGGTGATAATCCTTTTTCTGGTTCTTTAATAGCAAATTTATCACCAGCTCTTGCAGAAGAGTTGGGAATTAACTCGTTAAGGTACTCAAATGGGGTAATAATTATAAGTATAAATAGATTTTCTAGATCTTACCATGCTAGTTTAAGGCCAGGTGATATTATAAAAAAAATAAATGGTATAAATGTAACTAAAGTAAGTGACATTAAGAGAGTTTTAAATAAATATGATAATTGGACTATAATTTTTTTAAGGGGTGAAAGAGAATATCGTCTCACAATAAGGTGATGAAAAATTTATTTGATAATTCTGATCTTAATCAAACGATAAATAAACCATTATCGGAAAAATTGAGGCCAAAAATTTTTGATGAAGTTTTTGGGCAAGATCATCTTATAAAAGATAATAGTTTTTTTTTAAAGATGTTAGAAACTGGTAAGATTTCTTCTCTTATATTATGGGGCCCACCTGGATCTGGAAAAACAACAATAGCTAGGTTGCTTTGTAGCTCTAAAAAATATGATTTTTTTAAAATTTCTGCTGTCCATTCAGGTGTGGCGGAAATTAAGAAGATATTGGATTCTGCTAGAATAAATATTTCCCGCGGTATCAAGACATTATTGTTTATTGATGAAATTCATAGGTTTAATAAAGCACAACAAGATAGTTTTCTTGGAGCAATTGAGGAAGGCATAATTGTATTAATTGGTGCAACAACTGAGAACCCGTCATTTTCCCTAAATGATGCTCTTATATCAAGGTGCAATATTTTTAGATTGAATTCTATACCAAATAGTGAACTTGAAAAAATTTTTAATAGAGCAATAAAATTTATATCAAAGAAAATTATCATAACAGACGACGGAAAGAATGCACTTTTTGATATAGCTGATGGTGACGCAAGGTCTCTTCTAAATATTATTGATATGATAAATGACAGTGAATTAAATAAATTAGATAAATCTTCACTTAGTAGTTTAATGAGTGTTAGACCATTAAGATATGATAAATCTGGTGAGTATCACTATAATCTTATCAGTGCTCTACATAAAAGTATCCGTGGATCAGACCCTGACGCTTCTTTGTATTGGCTTTCTAGGATGCTATTAGGAGGTGAAGATCATCTATATATTTTTAGGAGATTATTAAGAATAGCATCCGAGGATATAGGGTTAGCAGATCCATCGGCATTAACAAAAATTATTAGTGCAAGAGAATCTTTTCAAGTTGTTGGTTTACCTGAAGGTGAAATTTTTCTTTATCAATCAGTAATATATTTATCTGCTGCAGAGAAATCTAATTCCGTATATTTAGCTCAGATTTCTGCATTAGAAACAGCAAAAAAATACGGTTCATTAGCGCCACCAAAGCATATTATTAATGCTCCAAATAATTTTATGAAAAAATTAGGATACAGCAAAGATTATATTTATGATCATTTATTAGAAAGTAATTTTTCAGGGCAAAATTATTTTCCAGAAACTATTAAAAAAAAAATATTTTATGAACCAAAATCATTTGGTTATGAAAAAATAATTAAAGAAAAATTGTTAAAATTAAAAAAATTAAAACAAAATTAAATTTAATTTTAAATTTTAAGCAGGGATGTATTTTATGAAAGCTGTTTTTCTTATAGGTCTTGGAGGAGCGTCAGGGTCAATCTTAAGATATTTTGTATATTTATTATTTTCTCGTTATTTTGGTTTAATATACCCTATGCAAACATTGTTTGTAAATATAACAGGTTGTTTGCTAATGGGTATTCTTATCGAGCTTTTTAACACAAAAATTGGTTTAAATCATGATTTAAGGTATTTTTTATTAGTTGGTTTTCTTGGAGGTTTTACAACTTTTAGCGCATTTTCATCAGATTTTTTTAATTTCATTCAATTAGGGAATGTCTTGAATGCTTTTATCTATATATTCATTTCTGTATTTTTAAGTATTTTTGCTTTTTTTATTGGGGTCTACATAGTCAAAGTTATATCTATATGACTAATAATCGTTACATAATTGAAAATATCTTTGAAGGTAAGAGGCTAGATTGGTGGCTAAAGAAAAAATTCTTGAATCTAAACTTTACCTATGTTGAGAAGCTTATTCGAACAGGGCAAGTAAGGGTAAACGGAGGGAGGGTAAAAGTATCTTATAAAGTTTTATCCGGAGATGAAGTTAGAGTTCCACCATTTATTTTTAAAAAAGTGAAAAAAATTTTGAATAATAATGAATTCTATAAAATATTATCTCAAAGAATCTTGTACTGTGATAAAAATATGATAATTTTTGATAAGCCATATGGTTTGCCAGTACAGGATGGTTCAAAAGTATCATATAGTGTAGATAGTATTATTTCATCTTTGGGGTCAGAGTTAGGTTCAAATGCTCGACTTGTTCATAGAATAGATAAGAATACATCAGGTGCTTTGATTGTTGCAAGAGATTTGCAATCTTCAAGACTAATTCAAGAAAAATTTTTCAATTCACATATAAAGAAATTATATTGGGCGATAGTAGCTGGTAGGCCAGAAAAAGATTTTGGTATAATCGATTTTCCTTTAAAGAAAAAAATTATTAAAAAAAATTATGAAAAAGTAGTTATTGACTCTAATGGACTTAAAGCTATTTCTGTCTATAAGGTAATTGATACATTAGAAAATTATTCATGGTTACTATTATCTCCTATTACAGGCAGAAAGCATCAATTAAGAGTACACTGTGCTGAAATTGGATGTCCAATAGTAGGGGATAGAAAATATTATGATAATATGGATAAAAACTTAATAGGGGTATTTAGTATGACTCAATTGTTTGCAAAAAAAATTATTATTCAAGAAGGAGATTATGAAAAATATTCAGTAGAAGCACCTATTCCATCCCATATGAAAGCAATTATAAATAATATTGGTTTTAAATATAATAAAGCAAAATTAAATGAAATTGAGTTAAATTTTGAAAAAAAAATTTATGATTACTAATTTTTTTTTGAATTATTGCAATAATGAATATAGTGTAATTATATTTTATTTAAGGAATAAAAATGGTTGAACAGAGTGATAATTTGATAAATTTAAATAACAGGGTCAATTCTGCTCTTGAGGGTGGAGGTATTCAAAGAATAAAGAAGCAACATCAAAAAGGAAAATTAACAGCAAGAGAGAGATTAATGGTTCTTTTAGATGAGGGATCTTTCGAAGAGTTTGATATGTTTGTGGAGCACAGAGAGACAGAATTTGGAATGGCTAATAATAAAATTCCAGGTGATGGAGTTGTGACTGGCCATGGAAAAATTAATGGAAGGCTAGTTTTTGTATTTAGTCAAGATTTTACAGTATTTGGGGGTTCATTATCTGAAACTCATGCAGAAAAAATTTGTAAAATCATGGATAAGGCTATGAGTGTTGGTGCTCCAATTATAGGAATAAATGACTCAGGTGGTGCTCGAATCCAAGAGGGAGTGGCATCTTTAGGAGGATATGCAAATGTGTTTCAAAAGACAGTGCTAGCATCTGGTGTAATTCCTCAAATATCACTTATCATGGGCCCTTGTGCTGGAGGAGCTGTTTACGCTCCTGCAATGACAGATTTTATCTTTATGGTGAATAAAACTTCTCATATGTTTGTGACTGGTCCTGATGTAGTCAAGACAGTTACTCATGAAGAAGTTACTCATGAAGAATTGGGTGGAGCTTCAACTCATACAACTAAATCTTCAGTGGCCGATTTAGCATTTGATGACGATATCCAGACTCTTATTCAAGTAAGAAGGTTTTTAGATTTTCTTCCTCAAAATAATAATGAGCAAGCTGAACAAAGAGATACAGAGGACCCTAAAGATAGATCTGAATTATCATTAGATAGTTTGGTTCCAACTGACTCTACCATGCCATATGATATGCTTGAGTTAATACTTAAAGTAGTAGACGAGTCAGATTTTTTTGAGTTACAGAAAGATTTTGCAAAAAATATTATTATAGGTTTTGGACGTTTAAATGGTTATTCAGTTGGTATTGTAGCTAATCAACCTATGGTGCTAGCTGGATGTTTGGATATAAATGCTTCTAAAAAAGCAGCAAGGTTTGTTAGATTCTGTGATTGTTTCAATATTCCTATAATTACTTTTGTTGATGTCCCAGGTTTCATGCCAGGTACGGACCAAGAATACGGAGGAATAATAAAACATGGGGCAAAACTTTTATTTGCTTATGGAGAGGCTACGGTCCCTAAAATAACTTGTATAATTAGGAAGGCTTATGGAGGTGCATATGACGTAATGTCATCAAAACATTTACGGGGAGATATAAATTATGCTTGGCCTTCGGCGGAAATTGCTGTTATGGGACCAAAAGGGGCTGTTGAAATAATCTTCAGAGATGAAGCTAAAGATATAAAAAAAGTTGATGCATTAACCGAGGATTATAGAAAAAAATTTGCTAATCCTTTTGTTGCCTCAAGTAGAGGCTTCATTGATGATATAATTCTGCCAAAAGATACTAGAAAAAAAGTTATCAGTGCTTTAAATATGTTGAAGAATAAAAAATTAAGTAATCCATGGAAAAAACACGACAATATTCCTCTTTAATTATAATCAATAAAAATTGGGTAAATAAATGTTTTCTAAAATTTTAATTGCAAATAGAGGTGAAATAGCATGTAGGGTTATCAGATCTGCCAAAAGGATGGGAATAAAAACAATATCTGTTTTTTCTGATGCCGATAGATTTGCCAATCACGTTAGGTTATCTGATGAGTCTATGTATATTGGTAAGTCGGAATCTAAAGAAAGTTATTTAAATTTAGATGCTATAATTAAAGCTGCAAAGGAGAGTGAAGCTGATGCTATTCATCCTGGGTATGGATTTTTGTCAGAAAATGCTGATTTTGTTGATGCTGTGAATAAAGCAGGGATTTGTTTCATAGGGCCTTCGAAAGAAGCAATTTCATTAATGGGTGATAAAATTGAGTCGAAGATGCTTGCAGATAAAGCTAACGTCTCAACTGTTCCAGGTTTTATAGGAGAGGTAGATGGTTTAAAGCATGCACAAGAAATAGCAGATTCAATTGGGTATCCTGTGATGATAAAAGCATCTGCTGGAGGTGGTGGAAAAGGGATGAGAGTAGCAAATAATCCTCAACAGGTTAAAGATAGTCTTGAACGTGCAAGAAGTGAGGCTCAATCTTCATTCGGAGACGATAGAATATTCATTGAAAAATTAATACAACAACCAAGGCATATAGAAATACAAGTTTTAGCAGACAATTTTGGTAATATTATACATTTAGGTGAAAGAGAGTGCAGTATACAAAGAAGACATCAAAAAGTTATAGAAGAGGCTCCTAGTCCCTTTTTAGATGAGAGTTTAAGGTCCTCTATGGGAGAAAAAGCGGTCGATTTGGCAAGGGCTGTTAATTATTCTTCTGCGGGTACAATTGAATTTATTGTAGATAATGAAAAAAATTTTTATTTTCTTGAGATGAATACAAGGTTACAAGTTGAACATCCTGTAACAGAGTTAATAACTGGTGTGGATATTGTAGAAGAAATGATTAGGATAGCTAACGGAGAAGAATTAAGGCTAAATCAGCAAGAAGTAAAATTCTCAGGTTACGCAATTGAATGTAGAGCTTATGCCGAAGACCCAGCAAGAGACTTTGTGCCATCAATAGGAAGATTAATAAAATATCAAGAGCCAAATAATATAGATAAAATAAGGGTAGATAGTGGTGTATCTGAAGGATCGGAAATATCAAGGTTTTATGATCCAATGATTGCAAAAGTTATTAGCTATGGTTCATCACGAAAGAAAGCTATTGATTTAATGGCTAATGCTTTAGATAGCTTTGTTATAAGAGGTATAAGAAATAATATTAGCTTTATGAGAAATATTTTGTCTGTAGACTCATTTAAAGAAGGTAATTATTCAACTGATTTTATTTCAAAGGTTTGGCCAGATGGATACATAGATTCAAGTTTAGATGAAGAATCATTTAAAATTGTAATAGCTATCGGAGCATTTATAGATTGTAAATTTAGATATAGACATTTGACTCGATCTTTTGTTGACATGGTATGTTTTATAAATAAAAAACAGATTAAATTAGATTATAAATATTGTGATGGTGTTTGCACAGTTCATATAGGTAAAGTAATTTATGAAGTAACAAGTGAATGGGTGCCTGGAGAGATTTTATTTAAATGCTTAGTAAATAATGTATCATATTTGGCTCAGGTAGATATTTTAAATGAAGGTCATAAAGTAAATATTAAAGGTAATGAATATGAATTAAAATTTAGGAATGAGTATACAAGTAATCTTACCTCTTTTATGCCAATTAAAGATGATCCAGATTTAAGTAAGTATCTTATTTCACCTATGCCAGGTCTTCTTATTAGAGTAGGTGTTGAAGAAGGTCAAAAGGTAAGAAAGGGTGAATTACTAGTTGTAATTGATGCTATGAAGATGGAGAATATTTTAGTTGCAGATAAGGATTGTGTGGTAAAAAAAGTTTTAAAAAAACAAAATGACTCTCTAATGATAGATGATATAATTATTGAATTTGAATAAATTTGATAAATAATTACCAATGTTTAAAATAAATATTTACGGAAAAGTTCAAGGAGTAAGTTACAGATATTGGTTCAAAAATATGGCTGATATGATGGGTATTACAGGTTGCGTTTATAATAAAAATGATGGATCTGTTGAGGCTTTAGTTAATTGCAGTAAAGATGATTTAAAAAAATTGATTGAACTATCTTACAAAGGATCAAAACTATCAGATGTTAATCGAGTTGAACATTATTTATTAAAAGATACTATCTCAATAAATAATGAAAAAGGGTTTTTAATTAAATATTAAATTTTATTATTTAAATATTCTCAAAAAATTTTTTTTAAAAATTATATCAAATTCCTCCATTGATATAGGTATTCCCTCGTTTTTTAGAGATGTTATTCCATGCTCTTTAATTCCACAAGGAATAATTCCTGAGTAATTATTTAAATTAGGATTTATATTAACCGAAATTCCATGAAATGTTACCCATTTTGAAACTCTTATTCCAACAGCAGAAATTTTTTTATATTTTTTCTCTCTTGACTCTATCCATACACCTACAATTCCTGGCAGTCTAACTGCATTTAAATTCAATTCTTTTAAAGAGTTTATAACAGTTTCTTCAAGTTTATTTACAAATATTTTTACATCTCTCTTTCTTTTTCTTAAGTCTATCATAGTATATATAACTCTTTGCCCTGGTCCATGATAGGTAATTTTTCCTCCTCTTCCAGTCTTATAGATAGGTATGTTTGTATTTCCAATTAAGTCAGTTTTACTAGAACTTGTACCTGCTGTATAAATTTCTGGATGCTCTAATAACCATATGATTTCATTTTCTGAGCCTAGATATATTTTTTTAACAATATTTTTCATTCTAGATACTGCTATTTCATAGTTAACAGGAGACTTATCTATAATCCAATTAATATTGTGTTTACTAATTTCCATTTAAAATTTAATCTTTCATTAATAAATTATTATTATAAGAGTATTCTTTTAGAAGAACCTAATTGATTTAAGCAGAAAAAAAATGTCTAATAAAGATGAAAAAGCTGTAAATAATGTAACTGTTGAGCTTTCTGTTGTGTTAGGAAGATCAGATATGCCGATTCACCAATTACTAAAAATGGGAAGAGGAGCAGTGATTGAGCTTGATACAACAGTGGACGACCCAGCTTTAATTATGGCAAACGACAGACTTATTGCAGAGGGTGAAGTGATGGTTTCTAAGGAAAATGTTGCTGTTACAATAAGTAAAATAATTGGAAAACTAGAGGATGTATAATAGGTTTTCCTTGATAATAATATAATTTATTAATTTATTATCTAAAAAGATAAATATTGAGCTTGATGCTTCAAAATAAATTTGCTATTCCGCTAATGTAAAGTGCGGTCGTGGCGGAACTGGTAGACGCGCAGCGTTGAGGTCGCTGTGGGATAACTCCCATGGAAGTTCGAGTCTTCTCGACCGCACCATTATTGAAAATGACTCTCAAATATTCCAATTAATATATTTAATAAATAAATCTATTTATACTGTATCTTATTGTAAAGATAGTTTAGTGTTATATTTTTATACTTAACATTGGTGTAATTATGTCTGATGATCTTAATAAGATGGCATTGGAATACCATCGTAATCCAAAAGCTGGAAAAATATCAGTTCAACCTACAAAAAGACTGGCCAATCAGGTAGATCTATCATTAGCCTATTCGCCAGGCGTTGCTGCTGCATGTAATGAAATAAAAGCAGATCCCCTAAATGCAGCTGAATATACTGTGCGTAGTAACCTTGTAGGTGTCATTACTAATGGTACCGCAGTATTAGGTCTCGGAAATATCGGCCCTTTGGCTTCTAAACCTGTAATGGAGGGAAAAGGTGTTTTATTTAAAAAATTTGCTGATATTGATGTATTCGATATAGAAGTTGATGCTTCAGATCCTTCAAAGTTTATTGATACAGTATCAGCATTAGAGCCAACTTTTGGAGGTATTAATCTAGAAGATATTAAGGCGCCTGAATGTTTTATTATAGAGAAAGCGCTTAGGGAAAAAATGAAGATACCGGTTTTTCATGATGATCAGCATGGGACAGCAATTTGTGTAGCTGCTGCTCTTATAAATGGACTAAGAATCATTGATAAAGATATATCCAAAGCTAACCTAGTTTGTTCTGGTGCTGGTGCAGCTGCATTAGCATGTCTTGATCTTCTGGTAGAGATGGGAATGAAACCAGATAATATAATTGTTTGTGATAGATTGGGGGTTATTCATAAAGGAAGAAAAAGTGATTTGGATGAGTATAAGTTAAAGTACGCAATTGAGACTAATGCGAGAGACTTAAATGATGCAATAGAAGATGCTGATATTTTTCTAGGTGTTTCAACTGAGGGAGTTTTATCCAAAGATATGGTAAAAAAAATGTCTAGTAGGCCACTTATTCTTGCATTAGCCAATCCTAATCCTGAAATTTTACCAGAAGATGTAACGGATGTAAGGCCTGATGCATTAATTGCGACAGGTCGTTCAGACTACCCAAATCAAGTAAATAATGTTTTATGTTTCCCATTTATGTTTCGGGGTGCTTTAGATGTGGGTGCAACAGAAATAAATGAAGCTATGAAAATTGCAGCCGTATATGCAATAGCAGATTTAGCTAAAGCTGAAGTTTCAGATGTCGTTGCAAAGGCCTATTCGGGTCAACAGTTAGAATTCGGCCCTAATTATTTAATACCTAAACCCTTTGATCCAAGATTAATTATAAAAGTTTCTAGTGCTGTAGCAAAAGCAGCAATAGAAACAGGTGTTGCAACCAGACCTATAGATGACCTTAGATCTTACGAAGATAAGTTAGCTCAATATGTTTATAGAACAGGTTTTGTTATGAAGCCAATTTTTGAACAAGCAAGATCGAAGCCTATGAAAATTGCATATGCAGAAGCTGAAGAAGAGAATGTCTTAAGAGCAGTAAAAATAGCAATTGATGAAGGTATTGCATCACCGATATTAATAGGTAGAAGGTATGTAATTGAGATGAGGATGGAAAAAGCTGGTTTGCACTTCAGTCTTGATAAAGATGTTGAAATTATTGATCCAGAAGATGATACAAGATACAGGGAGTATTGGACAACTTATCATAATCTTATGTCTCGAAAAGGTGTTTCGCCAAACGCAGCTAGAACAATCGTAAGAACTAGAAACACAGTAATTGGTGCTTTAGCAGTAAAAAGAGGAGACGCAGATGCTCTTGTTTGTGGGTATGTTGGGAGGTATGGTCGTCATTTGCAATACTGTGTTGATATTCTTGGGCTTGAAGAGGGTGTTACAGCTCCTTGTGCATTGCAGCTTTTAGTTACACCTAATAAAACAATTTTTATCACAGATACAGAAGTAAATTTGAATCCATCTGCTGATCAAATTTCAGAAATAGTAAGCTTATCATCTAAAGTAGTTGAAAAATTTGGAATCAAACCCAATATTGCTCTTATAACTCATTCTAACTTTGGAAGTCATTCGGATTCTATGGTTTCTAAAATGCAGCAGGCATTTGCAAAGATAAAACAAGAAAACCCCTCACTTAATGTTGATGGAGAAATGAATGCTGACCTGGCTCTTTCAGAGTCATCAAGAAATTATATTTTCCCTGATGGTATTTTAAAAGGTGAAGCCAACCTTCTTGTTATGGCTAATCAGGACTCAGCATCAGTAAGTTTTGCGCTGGCTAAATCTTTAACGGATGGTTTATCTGTTGGCCCTATTCTAGCTGGTTTGTCCAAAGTTGCTCATATAGTTAATCCATCGATAACTGTAAGAGGTTTAGTTAATATTACAGCATTAGCTTCAGTACAAGCATCGAGTAGTATTAAAGAATAATTAAACTCATTTAAAGGTGAAGAGAATTATTTCACAAAAGAAAAATAATATTAGTGAAATTGATTTTTTTGATGATTTAATTTTGTCTGATAGGTTAGTTTTTAATATAGAAAAACTAATAAAAAAAAATGATAAAAATAATATTCTTATAATTACTAACAGATTACATTCTGCTGATATAGCTGAATTAATTGAAAAAATTAGACCAGAATTAAGAATAAAATTATGTAATATATTAAAAGACTCTTTGAAACCAGAGGTTTTATCCAAGCTAGATGATACAACATTAGATTTAGTAATAAAAATAATTGGCTCTGATCAAACTGCAGAAGCCTTAGAGGATCTTGATACTGATGAAGTTATTGAGGTGCTCGATGATCTTGATAGCAATACTCAGCATGAACTTCTTTCAAAAATGGATAAAAATGAAAGAATTTTAATCCAGGAATCACTTAATTTTCCAGAGTATTCTGCAGGTAGATTGATGCAACGTGATCATTTATCAATTCCAACTAGTTGGAGTGTTGGTAATGTAATTGACTTCTTAAGGGATGAGACTAATTTGCCCAGTGAATTCTATGAATTAATTATAATTAACTCAGTATATAGACCAATAGGTATTGTTCCACTAAATTTAATATTGAGATCACAGAGACACATAATAATATCTGAAATAATGGAGCCAATTAGAGTTTTGATAAACGCTGACATGGATCAAGAGGAAGTAGCATATATTTTTCAACAATATGATCTTGTCTCAGCTCCAGTAGTTGATACTTCTAATAAGCTGATTGGGGTTATTATGCATGATGATATAGTGGATGTTATAACTGAAGAAGCAGATGATGATATGCTGCGCCTAGCTAGAGCTGGGGAAGCAGGAATAAATGATACTTTTTTTGTAGTAACAAAAAATCGATTTATATGGCTTTTAGTCAATTTAATGACAGCAATAATTGCATCCTATATAATTTATCTGTTTGATGGTACGATTGAACAACTTGTTGCGCTTGCAGTATTAATGCCAATTGTAGCATCAATGGGGGGGAATGCAGGAACCCAAACTCTTACAGTGACTGTAAGGGCGATTGCTTCTAAAAATATAACTTATTCAAATGCATTTAGATTCATAAACAAAGAGATATTAATAGCTTTATTTAACGGAATTATATTTGCATTTATTATTTCTATCGGTTCTTGGTTATGGTTCTCAAATTTAGATCTATCAATTGTTTTATTTACTGCAATGATTATCAATATGTTAGCCGCAGGAGTTTCGGGTATTATTATCCCTCTGCTTTTGCATAGATTTGGTGCGGATCCTGCTTTAGCAGCAACTGTATTTGTAACAACAGTTACAGATGTAATAGGTTTCTTTGCTTTCTTGGGTCTTGCTGCTTGGGCCTTAATTTAGTTTATTTCTTTTACTCTCATTCCAAATTGCATAATAGTTTCCAAGAAAAATTATTAGTGCACCAATTATAACAAAAATATCAATGGATTCTTGATAAATATAGAAACCTAATATAGAAATCAATGGCAATCTTAGGAAATCAACTGGATTAACAAGTGAAGCTTCTGCTAATTGCATGGCTTTTGTAAGAGAATAATGACTTAAGATTCCACATAATCCTATGAGTAAAACCCATGGTATATCTTCTAAAAGAATCATATTTATTTTAAATAAAGAGGCAATTAGTGATAAAGGCAGTTGAATAGCTGACATCCAAAAAAGTACAGAAATTAAACTGTCATGACGGGTTAGAGCTTTTGTAGTTGTGTTTGTTATTGCAAAACCAATTGCTGAAAAAATCATAATCAGTGTTCCAACTCCTACAACATTAAAACCTGGTCTTAAAATAATAATTATTCCAATAATCCCAAATAAAAGTGAAACAATTTTTGGGAAACTAATTTTTTCACCTAAGAATAATACAGCTAAGACCGCCACCCAAATAGGGGTAGTAAACTCTATAGCAAAGACTTCGGATAAAGGGATCAATGTAATAGCTATGACCCAACCTGATGTTGCGCAAAAGTGACTTGTATTCCTAAGTAATTGAAGAGGAAATTTTATTGTCCTAATATTTCTATATTTTAGAATAAATGGTATTAAGAAAATTAGGCTTAAGCTATGTCTCATTATTTGTATTTCAAATGGTCCGTGTCTAGAAGATAATTCTCTAGCGGCTACAGCTAAAAGACATAAGGATACAACCATTCCTAACATCCAAAGAGATCCTTTAATATTTGGGTGAAGAGCTTTTAAGATTGATTGCAAAATTATCCTCTTGAGATTTAATTTTATTATTAGATAGGTGCAATTTTAAAAAGTAGATTATAATTATAATCGAGTATGTACTTTTATAGCTAGTCTTTGTAGAATGTTGATAGAATTAAGGCAATATTTTTTTAATTTTTAGTGGGGATTAATAATGACTAGTATGAATTCTAATGACGAAATTGTGATAGTTGGGATGTCAAGGACTCCCATTGGTAATTTTCAAGGAGAACTATCGAATAAAACTGGCCCAGATTTAGGTGGTTCAGCAATTGAGGCTGCAATTAAGAATTCAAAAATTTCACCATCAGATATTGATGATGTTATTATGGGGTGTGTTTTACCAGCTGGTCTAGGTCAAGCTCCAGCAAGACAAGCAGCTTTAAGCGGAGGGATTCCGCTAAGTTCAGGAGCTACTACAGTCAATAAAATGTGTGGTTCAGGAATGAGATCTCTAATGCTTGCTGTGGATCAATTAATAGCAGGATCAAGTTCAATTTCTGTGGCAGGTGGTTTTGAAAGTATGACAAATGCTCCCTATTTATTAGATAAAGCTAGGGCGGGTTATAGAATGGGAAATGGAAAAATTTATGATCATATGTTTTTAGATGGCCTTGAAGACTCTATTGAGAGCCCAGGCAAGCTTATGGGATCCTTTGCTGAGGATACAGCTCAGGAATATCAGTTTACCAGAGAGCAACAGGATAATTTTGCAATTGAGTCTCTTAGAAAAGCTAAAAAAGCAAATGAAGACGGAAGTTTTAAAAAAGAAATTGTGCCAATCACAGTTAAATCAAGAAAATCAGAAACAATAATTGAAAAAGATGAGCTGCCATTCAAAGCAAAAATAGATAAAATACCACAGCTCAGACCTGCATTTAGAGATGGAGGTTCAGTAACTGCAGCTAATTCATCAGCAATCTCAGATGGTGCAGCTGCCCTTGTTTTAATGCTTAAATCAACAGCAGAAAAGAAAGGACTTAAACCTCTAGCTAAAATTGTAGGTCATTCGACTCATAGTCAAGAAGCATCTAAATTTACAACTGCTCCTATAGGGGCTATAAAAAAACTTTATGAAAAGATAAACTGGAGTAGTAAAGATGTAGATTTGTATGAAATAAATGAAGCTTTCGCTGTAGTTACTATGGCAGCTATGAGAGACCTTAACTTAGATCAAAGTATTGTTAATATTCATGGAGGCGCATGTGCATTAGGCCATCCAATTGGAGCATCAGGTTCAAGGATTGTGGTAACTTTATATAATGCTCTTTTAAAAAATAATTTAAATAAGGGTATAGCTTCATTATGTATAGGTGGAGGTGAAGCTACAGCAGTAGCTATAGAGCTTATTGCAGCATAGGTCTTATATGAAAGATTGTATAACTTTTTATATCTCTTTTGGTTCCCCTTTTTCATATATTGCTTCTCAGAGAATTGATGATATAGCTTTAAAACATAATAAAAAAATTTTATGGAGGCCAGTTAGACTTAGAAATGTTTTAAATGTTGTTTACTCTGACTTTAACGGCATAAATATTCCTAAAAGCAAATTGGATTACTTAAGGCTTGATAGTAAACGTATGTCAAATTTCTATGGTCTTCCTTTTATACCTCCAGATGATGATCCTCCTTTTGATTGTGACGAGGTATATAATTGTGTATATTCATTGGCTGATGGGAATGAAGATGTTTTAAGAAATATTAGTCTATCTATAATCTCTTCAATATGGCAAAAAGGAATAGTTTTAAAAAATATAGATGACATAGTTTCATGTCTATCAAAGTTTTATACTTCAAGAAATATAATTATTAATAGTATAAAAAATAAGAATGGCAGAGAATGGCATAATAAATCTCTATCAAGTGCTGTTGATTCGGGAATGATTGGCTCCCCATGGTTTACATATAAAAATGACGTTTTTTGGGGAAATGATCGTCTAGATTATTTAGATGAATTAATTAATAAATTAAAATAGAACTTCAATACTTATCTAGTAACGGGCCAAAGCCCTTTATTTTATCTTTAATATTGTTTGTTCTTAATGCATGCCAAAAAATTGAAGTATTAATTGCAATTACAGGTAATTCTAGCCACTCCCATGCTTTTGCAGCTAGCGAGGCCATAGACAACCCTGTTCCAACTTGGACTATTGCCTCTGGTTTTTTTCTATTTACTAACTTAATTGCTTCAATTAGTTCTAATTTATTAACATGACATATATCAGCTGGTTTATTTATATTAAAACTAAAAAGGTCAATTACTTCATAACCTGCTTGGGTAAAGAATTCTTTTACTTTTTGATCACCTAATGGTTTATGAGGTGTAATAATTGAAATTTTTGACTTAATCTCTAGAATTTCTAATGCTTTTAATATCGCATTATTTCCCATAGAGCATTTTATACCATAATCCTCCTCAATTTTTTTTACAATATTTAGGCTACCATCTAATCCATCCCAAAAAGCTTCTAAAGATAGGCCATTTGCTAAGCAATCGGGTTTGCAAGTCATTACTCTATCTATAGCAATATTCATTCCTGAACGCATTCTTTCAATATGAGCGGTAAAATCATCGTCAGAACTTAAGTTAACATTTGGAGTAATTATTCTTGACATATGAGTAGTAACCCCCAGAGGTTGCATTGCATTGAACTCTGGTTGAACTATTGTATTTGTTGAAGGTGCTATTGTTCCTATTTTTAGTCTAAACCCAAGTGAGTCATTCATTATATCACCTACATATCTGTATTTAATTAGTTTATTTCGTTTGCTCTTTTGGTGCTTTCAAACATAGCTGTTTTCATTAAATAGGCTTTTGCAGAAGTATTATCTTTCGATATATCACTTAGATATTTCTGGCGCTTAATTCTCTGATCAGTTTTTTTCTCTTCTAGATCTTTTTTATTTTGTGCTGTTTGAGCCAATAAATATTCCTCTGCTACAGTCCTTCTTTGCCTATCATATTTATCAAAAATATCTTCATTATCTTTTTTTGTCCAAACTAAATAAATTTTTTCAGCAATATTCATTGCATCATGAATACCAAAATTTAAACCCATACCTCCTAGAGGGTTATTTATATGTGCTGCGTCACCACAGAGGAAAATTCTACCAACTCTAAACTTACCTGCTATCCTTTGGTGAACATTATAAATATTTTTATGAAGAATATCATAAAGCTTTGATTCTGGGTGAGGAAAAAAATCTTGTATTTTTTTCTGACATTCTAAATCGTTAAATATTTCGCTCTTAGTTCTATTACTACTTTCTGGAAAAACTAATCGCCAGTGTCCAGGAGGCCCATTAGCTGGAACATTAAAAATTGAGCACCACTCATCTGGATCAGATATATAACATGTTCCAGAAAATCCATATGGTTTAAAATTAAACGAAGTTGTTAAGACAAGAAACCTTTCTTCAAAAGTTAATCCGTTAAAACTTACTCCCAAATTTTGTCTCACAATACTTTTACCTCCGTCACAACCAATTAAAAATTTACCATTAATTTTTTTTAAAGTTGAATCGTTATCATTATATTCAATACTAACTCCATTGCTATCCTGATAAGTTTTTAAAACAGTTGAATTTTTTATTACTCTACAAATTTTAAAATTAGATACTTTATTTAATAGCATTTGAGCATATTTATGTTGTTCAAAATGTAATCTAAATGGATATTTAGTAATATCTGATAGAATTTCTAAATCAAACTCAGCGACTATCCCTTTTTTTCTATCTCGATATTGCCATTTATTTACAATTAAACCTTTTTCTAGCATTTCTTTTGTAACATTAATTTTTTCAAGTAGTTCCATGGTAGGAGGATGAAATGTAGAGGCCCTTGGGTCGGTTGGTACATCTTTATAGCTATCAATTAATGTTACAGGTATGTCCTTGTTTAGTAATGCTAATGCTGCTGTTAAACCAACTGGTCCAGCTCCAGAAATTAAAACTCTATCTTCACAATTATCAATCATATTTTTCACTACCAAAACTTATCAATAAATTCAACAATTAATTTTAACGTATTCATAACACTTCATCTATTCTTGATCCTATTTCATAACCTATAGCTAAGCTAGCAGTTAAACCAGGAGACTCAATCCCAAATAAATTTACTAACCCTCTTATATTATTTTTTTCAGGAAATTGGATTATAAAATCAGCTGACTGATCATTTGGCCCAGATATCTTAGGTCTAATTCCTGCATAATCTGGTACTAACTTATTTTCCTCAATATTAACCCAAAATTTCTTGATCTGATCGTAAAATATTTTTCTCTTTTTTAAATCTGTTGAGTAGTCTTCTTTATCTATCCATTCCAGATCGGGACCAAATTTAGACCTTCCAGATAGATCTAAAGTAAAATGTATGCCTAGGCCATGGTTTTCTGGTATAGGGTAAATAAGATGAGTAAACGGTGCTTTTTTAGAAGATGTAAAATAAGTTCCTTTTGCAAAATATTGTTTAGGAATGAGATCAGAACTAAGACCTATAATTTTTTTGGCAACACTTTGTGACGAGAGGCCAGCACAATTAATTAGACACTTAGAACGAATATTTATTTTTTCATTGTTTCCATTAACTTCTGTTATAAGAGAATCATTACTATGAATAACTTTTTCCACCTTACTATTAAATGCTACAGTGCAATTTAAATCTTGTAACTCTGTCAAAAGAGATTGAATGAATGAATGACTATCTAATATACCAGATGAAGGAGAAAAAAGAGCTCCAGAACACCTTAATTCAGGTTCTAAATTATGAATTTCTTTTTTTGATAGTAAGCTAATATCTACTAATCCAATTTCATCTATATTTTTTTTTATTTTAAAAAGTTTATTTATTTCTTCGTCTGACGTAGCTACTATTAATTTACCACATCTATTAAAGGGGATTTTATATTTTTCACAATAATCATATAGTTTTTTATTCCCCTCAATACAAAATTTAGTTTTCAAGCTATCTTTCGGATAATAAATACCAGCATGTATTACCTCGCTATTTCTAGAGCTAGTTTCCGTGCCAGCAAATCTATTTTTTTCTGCTATGATTACATCTAGACCTTTTTTAGCAATTTCCCTTGCTATACTTAATCCAATAACACCAGCTCCAATAATCAAAACATCTGTATCAAAAGAAGATTTATTCATAAAATTTAAAATAAATGATTAACATATGGTTTTAACTTAATAAAATAATACTATATCCTATATAATAAAGAAATATTTTTTTTGAAGCGAATTTTATGTCTAAAAATAATAAAAATTTTTTAAGCAAGAATAAAAAAAATAAAGACCTAGATTTATTTATTAAAAAACTATCTTCTGTCCCTAAAACATATAATAATCCTAGTGGAAAAATATTATTTGGTTTAGATGCTACTGCAAGTAGGCAGCCTATGTGGGATAGGGCTAGTCATATTCAGGCAGAAATGTTTGAGGCCTCTTTGTCTCTTGGCGGTCTAGAAATGCAGGTTGCGTATTACCAAGGTTTTAGTAATTTTACGGCTTTCCCTTGGTGTAGTGATTCTAAAAAAATTATAAATTATATGGATAGTGTTCAGTGTTTAGGCGGTTTAACACAAATAAATAAGTTTTTAGTTCATGCTTTATATGAATTAAAAAAAACAAAAATAAATGCAATTGTTTTCATTGGTGATTGTATGGAAGAAAATCCTGATATAATATTAAATAATGTGGGTAAGATTGGACTAAAAGGTATTCCTATGTTTATTTTTCAGGAGGGTAATAATCCAGAAGCTAACTTTGTCTTTGGAGAGATGGCTAGAATAACAAATGGTTTCCATACAATTTTTAATTCTTCTAGTTCATCCACATTAAAAAACTTACTTAAAGCAATAGCTATTTTTGTTGCTGGAGGAAAAGAAGGTCTAAGAAAAAATATAAAAATTGCTCCTAATGAAATTAAATTACTTCTTACCAAATTATGATGATCTGGCTTATATTAGGTCTAATTGTAGTAATATGCATCATTTTTTTAGTAAGGATGGTAGCCTATACTGACCCAAAAAAAATAGTTAAATTCTTTAAGTGGTTAATAATCCTATCTTTAATTTTCTTCATTTTACTTATAGGTTTAAAATTTAGTTCATTCTTTTTATGGCTAGTTCTTCCTGTTTTTTACTTTGCTTTAAGAACTATAGCAGGCTTAGCGATCAGTAAATTTATTAGAAATTTGTTTAATTTAAACTTTAAACCAAATTCTTTTAATCAAAATAATGCATCAAATATTTCATCTATTGAGACTAAATTTTTTTCAATGTCGCTTGATCAAAGTAATGGCAAAGTTACAGGAGTTATTAAGCAGGGTGAGCTTGTTGGAACTAATTTAGAAGAATTATCATTAGAAAAATTAATAGAGTTAAGAGAAGAGGTAAGGGGTGATAGAGAATCATTGGATGTTTTGGAGGCCTATCTAGATAGAATTTATGAGCATGATTGGAGAGAAGAGGCGGATAATAATAAAAATTATGAAAATGAAACTGAATCTATGTCTTTAAAAGAGGCATATTTATTATTGGGCTTAAATGAGACAGCTACTATGGAAGAGATTAAAGAAGCACACCATAGATTGATGCTAAAAAATCACCCTGATCAGGGTGGTTCAAATTTTTTGGCTACAAAAATAAATCAAGCTAAAGAACTATTATTAAAAAACCTATAAATGCTTGAATAAATTTGATTTGCGTGGCAAAACATACATTTATGATATTCTTGAGGTCTAGATGAGAAATAGTGTTAAAAAAGCGGTTTTCCCTGTTGGAGGAATGGGAACAAGATTTTTACCTGCAACTAAAGCTTTGCCTAAAGAAATGTTACCCATAGTTGATAAACCTCTTATTCAATATGCTGTTGAAGAAGCTGCATCCGCAGGAATTGAGGAATTTATTTTTGTGACTGGTAGGGGTAAAACTGCAATAGAAGATCATTTTGATCAATCAAGTGAACTAGTAAATCTATTAAGAAAAAGAAACAAGAGCAATGAATTGAATAATATTATCAATTCAATGCCAAAACCTGGAGCTGTTGCATACACAAGGCAACAGGAACCACTAGGACTAGGACATGCGATTTGGTGTGCCAGAAATTTAATTGGAGAGGATACTTTCGCTGTTTTACTTGCAGATGATATATTTATGTCTAAAAAAAGTTGTTTAAAACAAATGATTGATCAATATGATGGAACAGGTGGAATGGTTGCTGTTGAAGAGATTGAAGGAGAAGAAATTTCAAGTTATGGAGTTTTAGATGTTGATTATAAAGAATTGAAGAAAATTAAAATTAAAGGTTTAGTAGAAAAGCCAATTTTTAAAGAAGCTCCTTCAAAGTATGCTGTTGTTGGTAGATATATTCTAACACCAAAAATTTTTGAATATCTTGATAAGCAAATCAAAGGGACTGGGGACGAAATACAACTTACAGATGCACTTTCATGGACAGCTAAGCACGAAGATTATTTTGGTTTAAAAATTGAAGGTGAAAGATTTGATTGTGGGAGTAAAGTTGGCTATTTGAGAGCTAATATTGCTTTTGCTATTGATAGAGATGATTTATCTAACGATATTTTAAATTACTTGCGTACTTTTATATAAATTGAGAGATATATGAATATAGTAATGATTGGAACCGGTTATGTAGGTCTTGTTTCTGGAGTTTGTTTTTCAGAGTTAGGAAATAATGTTGTATGTGTAGATAAAGATAAAAAGATTATTGATAATCTAAACTCTGGTATAGTTCCAATATTTGAACCATCATTAGAAGACCTTGTACATAAAAATATGAAAAAGGGTAGGTTAAGGTTTTCTAAAGAATTAAAAAGCGAAATAAACAGTGCAGATATTATTTTTATTGCAGTTGGAACGCCTAGAGGCAAAGAAAACGGAGAGGCTGATCTAAGCTCTGTATTTGGTGTAGCTGAGGAATTATCAGAAAGTATCGATAAGGATATGATTGTAGCTATGAAATCCACTGTTCCTGTAGGAACAATGAAAATTATTGAAAATATTTTTAAAAGCAAGCCTAATTATAAAAAGATTAAAACTGCCTCGGTTCCCGAGTTTTTAAGAGAAGGTCTTGCAGTTCAAGACTTTATGGGGCCAAGTCGAGTAGTAGTTGGTAGTAATTATTCCGAAGCTCATTCTATTTTATATAAGCTACATCAGCCATTAATCAAAAGTAACAAAGATTTGTATTTTGAAACAGATCCTCAAACAGCTGAGCTTACAAAGTATGCATCAAATGCTTTTCTGGCTGTTAAAATTAGCTTTATCAATGAGATATCGAATTTGTGTGAGAAAGTTGGCGCGAATGTTGAAGATGTTGCGGATGGTATGGGCCTAGATAAAAGGATAGGTAGATGGGGCCTAAGCGCTGGTCCAGGATATGGGGGTTCTTGTTTCCCCAAAGATACATTAGCATTAATTCACACTGCTTCCCAAAATGAGTCTCCACTGAGAATTGTTGAAGCAGCTGTTTCAGTAAATGACTCCAGGAAAGCGTTTATTTTTTCTAAAATAAGTGAAGAGTTTAATAATGATTTAAGAAATAAAAATTTTTGTATATTAGGTTTAACATTTAAGGCAGGGACGGATGATTTACGAGATAGCCCAAGTATGGATTTAATTCCTAAATTAATAGAATATGGTTCCAATATAAGAGCCTATGATCCACAAGGAATTGATGAAGCAAGAAAAAAAATTGAAGGTTCTATTGTATGGTGTAAAAATCTATATCAAGCTGTAGAAAACGTTGATGCAATTATTTTTATGACTGAATGGCCAGAATTTGACTCAAAAAATATTGATTTTAAGAAGGTGGCTAACTTGGTAAACCAAAAAACTATAATTGACTTTCGTAATATGTATAAACCATCATATTTAACTGATTTAGGTTTTCATTATATAAGTTTGGGGAGAAAAGTGGGTAGACCTCTTGGTTAAAGAACTTAATCATAAATTTCATGAAACTATTCTTCGTGCATATGATATACGCGGTATACTTGATAGTACTTTATCGAGTAAAGATGCATTTTTTATTGGTACTTCTTTTGGTACTGTTCTACAAAAAAAATTTTCGGGAAAAAAAATCTGTGTTGGGTTTGATGGTAGAATAAGTTCACCAGAGTTATCTAAGAGTTTAATTAAAGGTCTGTTTTCAACTGGTTTAGATATTATTGAAATAGGTTGCGTGCCAAGTCCAATGTTATATTATAGTGTTTACTCTGAAGGAGCGGACGCTGGCATAATGATTACAGGTTCACATAATCCACCAGACTTTAATGGATTTAAATTTATCATGCCAAATAGAGTTTTTTATGGTGATGATATATTAGATCTTGGAAAAATTTCCCAGAATGGCGTTTTTGTTGAGGGAAAAGGTACTGTGGTAAAAAAAGATCTCGAGGAGAATTACATAAATAAATTGATAGAGCAAATAGCTATACCTGAAAATATAAAAATCGCTTGGGATCCAGGTAATGGCGCAGCTTCAAATATAATTTCAAGATTAATTTTACAGTTACCAGGAAAACACTATCTAATAAATGGTGTAATTGATGGAACATTTCCAAATCATCACCCAGATCCTACTGTTGAGGAAAATTTGAAACAATTAAAGGAAGTAGTTAGTACTAATAAATGTGACATTGGGTTCGCTTTTGATGGAGATGGAGATAGGTTAGGAGTTGTAGATGGTTTAGGTAGAGTAATATGGGGAGATCAGATTTTAGCAATATTATCCAGAGACGTATTAAGGAAAAACCCAGGGTCAAAGATTATAGGTGATGTAAAATGTAGTTCAGTTTTTTTTGAAGAAGTAAAAAAATTAGGAGGTAACCCTATAATGTGGTCTTCTGGCCATTCTCTAATTAAGGCTAAAATGATGGAAGAAGGAGCTTTGCTTGGTGGTGAGATGAGTGCTCATATTTTTTTCTCTGATGAATATTTTGGTTTTGATGATGCAATTTATGCCTCATTGAGAGTTCTAAAAACTATTTTTAATGAAAAAAAATCAATAAACCACATATATGATGAATTACCAAAAATGATTAATACTAATGAAATAAGGATAGAATGCCAAGAAACTGAAAAATTCAATATAGTACAAAAAATAAAGACCAGCCTTTATAACCAGGGTGCAGATATATTAGATATTGATGGCATAAGGTATAATTCTAGGGAAGGTTGGTGGCTCTTACGAGCATCAAATACACAAGCATGTTTAACTATAAGATGTGAAGCTGATAATGAGGCTTCATTAAAAAAAATTAAATCTGATCTAATTAAAATTTTAAAAGATAATAAGATAGATATAGGACTGGAACAATTATACTAGTTTATATTCTTAACTTCCAGACATACTAATTGCATTACAAGGAATGCCATGATTTTCAAGTATATGGCAAGCTTTTTTTGCCTTATCTCTTGGTAACTTCTTCATACGTGCTCTAAATAAAATATTACCATCAGATCTAACTGGTGTTATTGAAACTGTTCCATCCGACAATCCTGAAGGAAATATTTGTGAGGCTTTAATGATTTGTTCATACGCATCACTTTTATTTAGGAAAGCACCAATCTGAATCAACCAGTCATCTTTAATTTTATTACTATTTATATTTCTTTTTAGCTTCTTTTGATTTTTAATTTTAGTAATTTGAATATCTTTACTTATTGGTTTAAATTCTGGTTTATTGATCTTAGCTTTAGATTTTGAGTTCTTAAAAGCATTATCAAATAGTTTGGCTAAGTGTTTATCTCTACTTTTAGCTGTTTTTCCTCCAAAAACAATTCCTATCAGTCTTTTTCCACCCCTCTCAACAGATGCAGCTACATTGAAACCTGAAGCTTTTATATATCCAGTTTTGATGCCATCTGTTCCTCTATATTTAGTTAATAATTGATTATGATTTTCATAGATACGTCCGTTATAATTAAATTTTTTTGTTGAGAAATAGTGGTAGTATTTTTTGTGGTCATTCAAAAGTGCTCTTGATAATATTGACATATCCCTCGCAGTAGTTTTTTGCCGTCTATTAGGCAGGCCTGTAGCATTCCTAAAGTTTGTTCTTCTCATACCTAGGTCTTTTGCTTTCTTAGTCATTTTCTTTGCAAATGATATTTCTGAATCTGCTAATGACTCTGCTATCACTGTTGCTGCATCATTAGCAGATTTTGAAATGATAGCAAGAATAGCATTTTCTACGGTTATTTTCTGTCCGGCCTTCAGGCCAATTTTTGACGGCGTTTGCCCTTGTGCTCTTTTAGATACTAATAATTTCTGATTTAGTTTTATTTTTTTCTCAGATAATGCATCAAAAGCTAGATAAAGAGTCATCATTTTAGTTAGTGATGCTGGGTATCTTTGAGTATTTGCATTTCTTGAATATAGAACTTGTCCATTATTGCTGTCTATTATAATCGCTGAATATTTTGCTTTTGCAGAAAAAGGAAAAGTTATTAATAGTATTGGGAGGACAAAAATTATCAGTCCAGTTAACAAAAAAAATCTTATTTTAAAAAATATAAAAAAATTCAAGACTTTACCTGATAATTTAATCAAAATAATTGAGAATCATAGGCTATTAAAAACAACCTGTCTATCAGCGTTTTAGATTAATTTAAGTATTTTTTAACTTTTGAAACTAATAATCACATTCTTAGTTATTTTCTAAGAAAATATCAAAAAACCCTTATAAATCAGTATTTCTTGAATGTAAGGTGTTAAAAAAAATTATACTCTTTAAGCTCTTTTATCGTTGAGCTTGTTTGGTAGTTTGTTAAGATAGGGACTTATTTTTAGAATTTTTATATGAGGAATTTAATGATAGTTTTGAACTCTAATAAGATCTTGATGTCTGATAATAATAACGAGAATCTATCAGAGACTGGCTTGGTAACCAAAGTAGAGAGAAAAACAAAAAAACCCCCTTTATATAAAGTTTTAATGTTAAATGATGACTATACTCCTATGGAGTTTGTAGTTTATGCATTAGAGCAATTTTTCAATAAGACTAAAGAAGAAGCAACTCAGATCATGCTTCATATACACGGAAAAGGTGTTGGAATTTGTGGTATCTTTACCTATGAGATAGCAGAGACAAAAATTAACCAAGTTACAGACTTTGCAAGACAGAATAAACATCCACTTCAGTGTACAATGGAGAAAGACTAATGCCTAGTTTCTCAAGTAGTTTAGAAAAATCACTTCATAGAGCGTTAGTTTATGCTAATGATAGAAATCATGAATATGCCACTTTAGAGCATCTACTACTCTCTCTAACACTAGATGAAGATGCATCAGATGTTTTAGATGCTTGTGATATAGATATTAATTTATTAAATACCACTATAGAGCAATATCTAGATAATGAGCTAGATTCTATTATTGTAGAAAGTGAAGAGGATGCAAGACCCACATCTGGTCTTCAGAGAGTAATTCAAAGAGCATTAATACATGTACAATCTTCTGGAAAAGAAGAGGTAACAGGTGCAAATGTTTTGATTGCAATGTTTTCTGAACGAGACTCAAATGCAATTTATTTTTTAGAAAAACAAAATATGACAAGGTTAGATGCTGTAACTTATATTTCTCATGGTGTATCAAAAAATCCAGAGAAAAATACTGAAAGACCCATTCGGGGTATAGAAGATGAGCAGGGTATAGCTAATGAATCAGTGAATAATCAAAAACCAAAAACAGCATTAGAGATGTATTGTATTGATTTGAATAACAAAGCGAGTGAAGGAAAAATTGATCCTTTGATTGGAAGAGAATTAGAAATAGAAAGGACAATACAAATACTTTGTCGTAGATCAAAAAACAATCCTCTTTATGTTGGGGATCCTGGTGTTGGAAAAACTGCAATTGCTGAAGGATTAGCTCGAAGAATAGTATATAAAAAAGTTCCTGATATACTTGAGAATTCAGTTATTTTTTCTTTAGATATGGGAGCTCTGTTAGCTGGCACGAGATATAGGGGAGATTTTGAAGAGAGATTAAAGGGAGTTATAAATGAGTTAGAAAAGTTAGATGACTCAATTTTATTTATTGACGAAATTCATACTGTAATTGGTGCCGGATCAACTTCTGGAGGATCTATGGATGCATCAAATTTACTAAAACCATCTCTATCCTCAGGAAATATTCGTTGTATTGGTTCGACAACTTATAAAGAATTTAGAACTTACTTTGAAAAGGATAGAGCATTATTGAGAAGGTTTCAAAAAATTGATGTTGTTGAGCCTTCAATTGATGAATCCATTAAAATACTAAAAGGTTTAAAAAATTATTATGAGGAATTTCATAATATTCAATATACAATGGAAGCAATTAAAGCAGCGGTTAAACTATCAAATAAATATATTAATGAACGTAAACTCCCAGATAAAGCTATTGATGTAATTGATGAAGTTGGGGCAGCTCAGAAATTAATTCCAAAAAATAGACGAAGAAAAACTGTAGGTGTAAAAGATATCGAGTCAATTGTAGCTAAGATAGCTAGGATTCCTCCAAAAAGCGTTTCAAAAGATGATATAAATAATTTAAAAGAACTTTCAACTAAACTAAAGTCAGTAGTTTATGGACAAGATGCTGCTATAGAGGCTTTATCAAACTCAATAAAACTCTCCAGAGCAGGTTTAAGAGAGCCTGAAAAACCAATAGGTTGTTATTTATTTTCTGGGCCGACTGGTGTCGGAAAGACGGAAGTAGCAAAACAATTAGCTGATATTCTTGGGGTTGAGCTTTTAAGGTTTGATATGTCAGAATATACAGAAAGGCATACAATATCTAGGTTGATAGGGGCACCTCCAGGTTATGTAGGTTTTGATCAGGGTGGTTTATTAACTGATGCAGTCGATCAAAACCCTCATAGCGTTGTTTTGCTTGATGAAATAGAAAAAGCTCACCCTGATTTATTTAATATTCTTTTGCAAGTTATGGATCATGGCAAACTTACTGACCACAGCGGTAAATCAGTAAATTTTAGAAATATAATATTAATTTTAACAACTAATGCTGGTGCTTCAGAAATGAATAAACATTCTATTGGATTTGAGAGGGGTTTGAAAACTGATGAAGATCATAGAGCGATAAAGCAACTTTTTACACCTGAATTTCGAAATAGATTAGATTCGATAATTACCTTTTCTAGTTTAAATATGGATATAATTAGAATGGTTGTAGAGAAATTTATAGCTCAACTAGAGTCTCAGTTGGCCGAAAGGGGTGTTGTAATTGAGATAAGTAATAAGGCAAAAGATTGGATTGGAGTAAATGGTTTTGATGATTTAATGGGAGCAAGGCCTTTATCAAGATTTATTCAGGAAAATATAAAAGTTCCAATCACTGAAGAAATACTCTTTGGTGCTCTTTCTAAAGGTGGAGTTATAAAAATAGACTTAATAAATGATAATTTAAATTTTTCTTATGAACCAAGAGTAGCAATTAAAAACCCCTCAAAAAATAATAATAATACTTCTACGGAATTGACTAGGTAATATTCTCATTATTTTTGTAAGGTGATAAATTTTTAAAGTAATCAATAGTTTGATCTATAGATTTTTTTTCTTCAATCAAGAATTTCTTTACAGCCTCATTTAAACTCGAGTTATTTAACCAATGCCAACTGTAAGTTTTTTCAGGGAGATAACCTCTACTTAATTTATGTGGCCCTTGAGCTCCTGCCTGTACATTTGTTATTTTATTTTTAATAGCAAAATCAATAGCTTGATAATAACATATTTCAAAATGTAAAAACTTGTGTTCTTCTAAACAACCCCAATACCTTCCATATAGAGTATCCTCTCCAAGAAGATTCATTGCGCCTGCAACCCATTCATCTTGTCTTTTAGCCATTATTAAAACTATTTTATTATTTATTTTTTCATTAAGTAAATTAAAAAATTTTTTATTAAGATAAGGAATTCCCCATTTTTTTGAAGTTGTGTCTATATAAAATTTATAAAATGATTCTAAATGTTCACAAGTAATATTTTTACCAGTAAATGTATATATTTTTATTTTTTCTTTTAAAGCTTTCTCTCTTTCTTTTAAAATTGATTTTCTCTTTCTTGAAGATAGAAAAAAAAGAAAATCATTAAAATCTTTATAATCATTATTTTTCCAATGAAATTGAATTCCTACTCGGCTTAAAAAATTTTTATTTAATAAAATGTTATTATCTATATTTTGTGTAAAATTCAAATGTAAAGATGAAAAATTATTTTGTTTTGCGATTTCAATTATACGTTCAATCATAATATTTTTTATGAATTTTGAATGATTTTTGCTTTTAACTAATAGTCTTGGTCCTGAAACTGGGGTAAAAGGTATTGCCACTAATAGCTTCGGATAATAGTTACCTCCTGCTTGTTCTAATGCATTTGCCCATGAATGATCAAAAACATACTCTCCTTGAGAATGCGTTTTAACATATAGTGGGCAGCAGGCTACTAAATTATTTTCTTTATCGTTTACTGTTAAATGGTACGGTATCCAACCTGTTTTTTCAGAAATACAGTTACTTTCTTCAAGTGTTTCTAAAAATTCATATGAAACAAATGGATTAGAAGTTCCAGCGCAAGAATTCCACGAATCATTATTAATTGAAGTAATATTTGTTATATTATTTATTAAATATTTTTTTTTCAAATTATTATATTTTTCCATAATTTATTTTTTTTCAAATATAGCCTCAACTTCAACAGGAGAGCCAAGTGGCAGAGATGCACAACCTATAGCTGCTCTTGTATGACTTCCATTTTCATCAAATATAGACTTAAATAGATCTGAAGCGCCATTAATTATTGTTGGGTGCTGTTCAAAATTAACTGAGCATGCGACATAACCAGTAACTTTGACTATTCTTTTAATTTTACTTAAATCACCATTACAAGCTACATTCGCCTGACTAATAAGGTTTATTGCACAAACTCTCGCTGCGTCAATAGCTTTATCAACAGAAACTTCGTTTGGAACCGTTCCCTTAAACTGTAATTCTCCATTTATAATAGGAATTTGACCAGATAAATAGATATATTTTCCAGTAATTATCCACGGAACGTAACTTCCTTGAGGAGTGGGTGGTTTAGAAATTTTAATACCATTTTTTTCTAAATTATCATATATATTTGATTTCATTTTATATCCAGAATTTTAGAGTGTTTAAAAAAATTAAATTAAATAAATGTTTTCATTAGATGTTATAATAGTTATAGTTATTTATTAAGCAATTTAAATACTAATCATAGAAATAAATAAAAATGAAAAATAATTTATTTAAATGTTCTGTTTTTTTTATACTATTAGTTAGCTTTTTTTCTGAAACTGAAGTTCATGCATCATCCAAGTCAATACAATCTCATTTAGCTGTTTACGAAATAAAATTAAACAAAAGTAGATCTAAAGAAATTAATGATGCTAGGGGACGTTTGGTTATTGAAGTAAGAGGTTCCTGTAAAGGTTTTTTTCAGAAACAAAGAATGATTTTAAAGTTAAATAATCCAAATGGCTTACAGTTTTTCTCCGATTATAACTATTATGCCTGGGAGTCGATAAATGGTGATAAATTAAGTTTTTCAAATAAAAATTTTTTAAATAGTAAGTTAATAGAGAGTTTTACTGGTAATGCAGTAAGAGATTCAAAAGAAATTTTTGTAACTTTTGAAAATAATGATGTAAAAAATTTGACTCTGTCTCGGGAGGTATTATTTCCAATGCAATACTTTATAGATTTGATAAATTTATCAAAAAAAGAAATCAAATTTACAGAGAAAAAAATTTATGACGGATCTGGTCCGGATGGAATTTACAATGCTATTGCATTTATATCAGAATCAAAAAAAAATTATGAAGATAAAAAGTACTTAAGTCAGTTAAAAGATTTAGAATCATGGTGGTTGAATATTGCATATTTTAGTCAAGGTAATGAAATAATGATTCCAGAATATCAGGCGGAATTCAATTTATATAGTAATGGAGTTATTAATAATTTAACTCTTGATTACGGCAGGTTTATTATTGACACAAGGTTAGTGAAACTAGAATACATGAAATCTGATTGTTAGGTTTTATTTTATTTTAGCTTCCTTAAAATCGACGTGTTTCCTGACAACAGGGTCATACTTTCTTATATTCATTTTTTCAGTTTGAGTTTTTGGATTTTTCTTAGTGACGTAATAGTAACCCGTATCCGCAGTACTTACTAGTTTAATTTTAACAAAAGATGTTTTAGCCATATGGATCTCCGGGTAAAATGGTTAAAATAACTATGATAATAATTATGTCAAGTGATTAATAATTTTTTTATCAAAAACTTTATACCTAATTACTCTCTCACCTTTTCTTCTGCTATACGTAGGAATAGTTAAATTAGAGATTTTATCACTATGATTTTCAAGAAAATTTTCAGCTCTTCTGACTACTAACTGAGTAACCTGAGCTAATTTTAATTTTTTAATTATTTTTTCAATTGGATACCAATCTATATTTAATAGTTCATCATTTTTTTCGATTGTTCCATGACAAAATTGAGCATCACATAAAAAAAATCTAGCATTAAATCTTTTAGTTTGTTCTTTTGGAGTAACAGCTCTTGCAATATAATTTAAAATATCAAGTCTTGGCTTTATTTTTTTTTTAACAAACATATTCCATCCAATTGGTTGGGAATTAATAAAACTAGAATTTGGTTGGCCTACTAATAATCCTGTTTCTTCATATGTTTCTCTTATTGCTGCTAGCCCTAAAGATCTTGCTTTTTTTACTGAACAGTTATGGGAAACAGCTAGTAAGTTCAATTTTGTGAAGTCTTTTGAATACTCAACCGTTGAGTCTTCTACTTCTACTGCTCCACCTGGAAAAACGAATATATTTGGCATAAATTTTTGTTTAGCAGGTCTTCTTCCCATAAGAAAATGTATTTTATTATCAATTTCTTTAAATAAAATTAAGCTTGCAGCGTCTCTAGGTTTATTTATAATCATTATTTTTAAAATATAACTAATTTAGTTATTATACTATCCTCTCAAATGATGCATGACCAACTAAAATATTTGTATCGATTAATTTAACCTTTATAGGGTCTCCTATCTTAAAAATTTTCTTCTTCTTCTTACTAATGAATAGTTCGTTTGTATAATCATATATAAGAAAGTCATTGTCTAATTTTCTTTTTGGTACTAAGCCCTCTATATTATAGTTATTTAAAGAGATAAATACACCAAACTTTTTAATACTAGTAATACACGCATTAAAATGCTCGCCTGTTTTTTTACTTAAAAACAATGCCGAATATATATCCTTTATATTTCTCTCAATTATAACATTATTTTTTTCTAATTCAGAAATTTGTATAGCGAGTTTGTTATCTGAAAATCTACCTTTTTCAATATTAATATCATTTAAGATAGCTCTATGAATTAACAGGTCTGAATATCTTCTGATAGGTGAAGTAAAATGCGTATATGCTTCTAAAGATAGACCAAAATGTCCTATATTGTTATAACTATAATTTGCTTGGGACTGGCACCTAAGAGCAGCTAAATTGATTATATTTGAGACATTTTTATCACCGTATTCTGAAATTATTGTATTAAAAAAATTTGTTGATACGCAGTCTTCACTCTTGAATTTAATATTTAAATTATTTAAATTTTTTTTGAATTGATTTATTTTTATCTCATTAGGTTTATCGTGAACTCTAAATAAACCTTTTATTTTATTTTCTATAAGAAATTTTGCTGCACATGAGTTTGCGGTAACCATAAACTCTTCTACTAGATTATGGCTTTCTAGATGTTCAGATTCTATTATATCATGTACTTTGTTATCTTTAGTAATTATTTGAGGTTCTAAAGATTTAAGTTCTAAGGGGTTTCTTCTTTTTTTCGCTTTTTTAAGAGAAATATAGCTTTCTATTAAATCATTTATAGTGTTTTTCAAACTACTTCCTTTATCAAAACTATTCTTTCCTATCATAAATTCATTAAATTCTTGGTAGTTTAGGTTTACTGAAACATTTATTAATGCCCTAATAAATTCATAATTTATTATTTCACCTTTAGAATTTAAGGTAGCATTTAAAACTATGGCAGGTCTATCTTCGTCACTTTTTAAAGAGCAAAGATTATTAGAGAGATTAAAAGGTAGCATGGGAATAACTTTATTTGGAAAGTATAGTGAAAAACATCTATTAAATGCTTCTTTATCTATTAATGAGTTTTCTTTCACATAAAAAGATACATCAGCTATCGCAATTTTAATTAACCATCCTTTTTTATTTGAAGGGTTAACATCTTTAGAAGCCCAAATAGCGTCATCATGATCCATAGCATCATCAGGATCAATAGTTATAAAATCGATATCTCTAAGATCCTTTCTGTTGTCTTTAATTTTAATTCTAGAAAAACTTTTAGCTTCTATTTCTATTTGCTCTGAAAATTTTTTTGGTAGATCGTATTTTTCTATGATATATTTATTTAAGCTTTCAACAGAATCTATATTTCCAATTATTTCAACTATCTTGGCTCTCATATTTTTAGTTTGTTTAATCAACTTAGCCTTGACTAGTATACCATTCTCTATTTTTATTTTATTGTCAGGAATTATTTCGATAAATTTTTTTCTTTCTTCATTTCTTTGAATATAAAATTTTTTATTTCTATAACACAAAACACCAAGAATTAGTTCACTTTTTTCTGTTTCAATGGTTTTGATAAAATTTACATTATATTTATTCGTGAAGTCAAAATTTACAGATCCATAGAATTTTTGTCCTAATTGTAGTACGTCAATCAGATTATTATTACTTTGATTTAACGATAAATTAAAATATTTTATTTTGCCACGATATTTTAATGGTAAAGAAAATATTTTCTTATTTTCTACTTTAGTTACTATAAAAATTATTTTTTTATTTATAGGTATAATACTAGCATAAAAATTTCTTTTTATTTTAGTTATCATTCCTTCTTTAATAAGTTTATTTAAAAATTTATCTAGATTTTTTTTCGTATGTGTATTTAAATTTAAATTAAAATACTTTTCAATATTTTTTTTACTTTTAGATCTATTATCCTTAAGAATATATTCTAGTAAAGTTCTTTCGGATAAGCAGTGATCGGAGTGAGTTATATCGTTCATTAATTTAGTTACAAAATCAATTTAAGAATAAATTTTATTTTAATTACCTATCTTGATAGTTTTCTAGTTTATTGTATTTTTCTTAGTAGCCTTCTTTTTAGTAGCCTTCTTTTTAGTAGCCTTCTTTTTAGTAGCCTTCTTTTTAGTAGCCTTCTTTTTAGTAGCC
>MDTD01105793.1_pt1 | contig 139321 bp, 104 predicted proteins | sample 811221 | NCBI WGS metagenome assembly MDTD01 (sample SAMN05326646, study PRJNA326480) | marine metagenome | isolation source: seawater | place: Pacific Ocean: South West | collected 2011
CATCTGAATGCATCCTGCGCATTTCTGATGCTAACTTTAGCTATAAACTGGCTAAACCAACCCTCAAAAATCCATTTAGAAAACTACCTGCGGCAGGAATTCGTGAAATAGAGATCCCAATTTTCTCGGGTGAAATAATAGGTCTAGTCGGACCGAATGGGGCTGGAAAAAGTACCTTACTTAGATCACTAGTTGGAATAAACAAATTTGATTCAGTTACTGCCACAATCGAAGGATTGGATGAATCCAATCCAGATAAATTAGCGCAGAAATTACGGGAAATAACCGGACATATGCCAGAACAAGTTAGATGGCAAGGTAGCAAATCCATCCATGCGGCAATCAACGAGATAGGCATGATGATTGGAGTTGCAGATAAAAAACTCAAAGGTGTACTTGATCTGGTTGGACTCGGAACAAGAGAAAGTGAATCTCTTGATTCTTTGAGCCAAGGAATGCGCCAACGGCTTTCCCTGGCGTGTGCACTATTATCCAGCCCCAAAATATTGGTTCTGGATGAGCCATTCAATGGCTTGGACCCAGTTGCTAGTGCCGCATTCAAATCTCTTTTATCGAAATTAAGCAAAAAAGGAGTATCTGTAATCATATCCAGTCATCAATTAGAGACATTAGAAGGGGTTGTGGACAAGTTAGCCTTGATGCACAAAGGCAAAATTTTAGCAATATCAGAGCACGCACAGTTAGCTAAATTGCTCGGCGTCAAAAGAAAATTAGTGATCAGAGGAGAAGGAGAAGCGCCAAACAAAAAGTTCCTCTCGAAGAACGGAATTGATGAAGAGCCAACTATCGGAAAAACTGGCTGGAAATTGGAAACAACAAATACTAGTAAGTTAGATATAAAGAAGTTTGCAGAATTCTATAGAATATATCATTGGGCTATGGAAAAACCAACTTTAACTCAATTATTAGTTGCTGCTACAGGATTAGATCCTGAAGAAATTGGGTTGCAGTTAGTAAGAGAAGGTTCTGATGATTTATCAAAGATATTCCAGGAGGAAGAAGAATGAGCTCTCCTCTGAAAAATTTGGTTTTTGCCAAAATAAATGAACAGATGTTCTCGGTGAGGATGTACCTAACAATTCCAGTCCTTGCACTGTGCATCGTCGGATCAGTCTGGGGTCTTACAGATGCTAATACTGTTCTGCCAGCTGATATTCCCCTAGAAACTCCGATGGACATATTGTTTGTTTCATCCCTATTCGTTCTGCTCTCAGCTACTCTAGCAGGCGTGATTATCTCTTATGATGGCGTAAGCAGAGATAGGGCAAGTGGAGTTTTGGAAGTCAAACTTTCTCAACCATGTCCTCGTAGAATTCAAGCGATTGCTATGTTGCTCGGGTACTGGCTTAGTATAGGCATACCTGTGGCAATCTTGAACATAATTTCTTACGTAATTTTAGCAACTAGAATGGACGAATCTCCTGCAATGATGGACCTTATTTCGCATTTTATAGCTACAGAGTTAGTCGTTTTATGGTATGTTCAATTCTCTTTACTTGCATCCTCATTCGCAAAAGATCAATCTTCTTCCATATCTATCGGTATCGGAATGTGGTTTACATTCACAATGCTGTGGCTACTGGTCACGTCTGTTATTGCAGGCTTATCTGGTATCGAAGCCGGTGCAAGTGAGGCATGGATTAGATTTGAAGCAATTATGGACCTATTTTCTCCAAACGGAGTCTACCATCATCTCTTAGAGGCAAGAATGCCTCAGATAGATAGAGGAATTAATCCAATTTTACCATTTTTGGCATCGATTATTTGGACACTTTTACCAGCGTTCATTTTCTTTAATAGATTTGAAAGATTGAACCCTTGAGGACTTTAACAAGGCAAGGGTTTGAAGTCTAAGAGGTCATAGCGTTAGTCATGAAGAGGACTATCTCGGCCCTGTTTATGGTAACCATAATGCTAATTTTGGCTTTTAGCGCAAAGTTTGAAAATTTAGAACCTGAGGCCGCTCAGTCAAAAGCAGAAGGAAGACAAATCGACAGTGTAGACTGTACTGGATACAAGTTCGAAGACTTGTTTACCTATGATTTTGCTAACTTCAACATAGAAATCAACGATGACTGGGCTAGTGGTCAATATGAAGCTACTGCTTTTGCTAACGTATCCAACGCTGCAAGCGTAAGAAAGGATTTGGACGGATTATTCGATGGATTCCATGGTGGAAATAACTCATGGATTTCTACTGACGAAAGAGATGCGGTCAGAGCGGTTGGTCCAATGTGCGTAGCAGATATGGAAACAAGGCTAGCAATTACAGAAGGAAACTTAGATAGAAGTTCTGAGGATTTAAACAACCTAAGTTTCTTTGAAGATGGGATTGCATTGGATGAGCAGAATCTCATACCAGAGGATCATCCAGAGAAAAAACAGTGCACAAACATAGGAGCGTCTGCTAGTTGCAAAGAAGTCCCAGTATCTGCTACAGATAATTTGGAGATTGATTTAACTCTTGAAGACGGGCAGGAGAAAAACGTCGAGTTTACTAAATTACCAAATAGCGGTGCGTCAAATTTTACAATGACAATCAATAGTACAGCGATGGTTGATGCAGATGTCAGAATTGTTTTCCCACCTACAAACGGTTTGAGATTGGCAAATTTTGAGGTACTAGATAACGGATTGCAATCCGTTGCAATAAATCAACCTACCACTCAATATCTTGGTGATGGATCATTAGAAATCTTGATGGATGTCGTCTACAATCTTCAAGACTTACCTATGGAGAGATTCATCTATCTTGATTTTACCACCGAAGAGCCACAATTTAACTCAGGCCCACAGTGGTCTTCCTCATCGCCTTCATCTGGTAATATTTTCATGTATTCTGGACTTGAAGGTACTGAGTTTGAACTATTGGACGGAGGTACCGTTCAAAACTGGGGATTCGATGACCAGGGATGGAGTCTAAATTGTTCGTTTGATCAAACTGGATGGGAGTTAACCCAAAACCAAGACTTTGATGTCATCATTACCAAGGGAAGTACAGAAACTGCTCAGATGGAATGTGGCCTAATCGACCAATACGGATTGACTACTGATGAGACTAGGAATTGGACTATTGGAATTCCTTTCACAGCAACAGGAGAGTTCAATTCTGAAACTAAAATGGTCGATTTCCAACTAACCGACAAGGGATTAGCAAGTGATTACACTCTAGCGGTTAAATCCAAGCAAGGTGATGTTGCTGGAGAGATTCTGACTGTGGTAGTTAATTCAGACATTGCAGTTAGTGTTACCACCGATGGACTTTCACCTGGAGATTTCAATATATTCACAAGAGTAACTGGTGATAACATCATTCCATGGGATTACGAATTTGATTTCCTGCTTGAGTTACCTAATTCCCCTCCTACCGTTGAAATTAGGACCAACTTAAACGGTGAATATGGAACTTGGAATGCCCAGAAGACTGCTTTTACTATGTCAGGAACAGTAATTGATCCTGAGGGGCAACAAGTAACCATGACATGGAGCCTATGTGGTGGGACTTCCTCTAACTTCCAAATTCAAGGGAATTCTTGGGAAACAGAAGTATCCACAATCACCTGCGTTCAACAAGGAATCGAAGATTATGAGGTGGTCATCAAGGCAGAGGATGATAGTGGGTTACTTGGTTCAAAAACAGTGCTTGTAAGCGATGGCAGTGAAGAACAAACCGAAGAGCCTCAAGACATCAGCGTTGAGGAGCCACAAAAAGGAATACCAAACGTAGGCGTAATCTCAACAATGCTAAGTGTGCTTCTAGCAGGTCTGTTTATTGCACGCAGACATCAAAACTAGACCGACACTATCAAATTTAATCGGCATTAGGCTTCGTTGAGGAATGGGCATGTTTGAAGGAGTTATCGAAAGAAAAAGCCATGAAAATGGTTTGCTAGCTTCTTTTTCTGGCTCAAGTCCAGCCCTCGGCTCAATCATGATTCTTCAAAACTCAGAAGATTATGTAGGAAAAGTAGATTCAGTTCTTTGCAATGCTGATGACCCTTTAATTCACATTGCTCACCTAGATTTCAAAGCAGACATTAATGCAATGATCGGTCAAAAAATCATAATCAGAAGACGTGAACCTGACCAGAGAAGAGGTGGCAGAGACAGTCGAGGCTACGATAGAGATAGGCGCTCAGGTGATCGTGGAAGCAGTTATGGCAATAGAGGAAGAAATGACCGTGGCGGCAGAGATTACCGAAGCAACAGAAATGACCGTGGAGGCAGAGATTACCGAAGCAACAGAAACGACCGTGGCGGAAGAGATTACCGGGGAGACAGCAATAGAGGCAGTCGAAGCGGAGCCTCAGATCGTTACAGAAGCAGAGGCTCTGATGATAGAAGAGGTGGTTCAGACAGATCAAGAAATCGCAGATCAAGCGACAATAGAGGTGGAGACCGATACGGTTCAAGAGGCTCTAGAGGCTCTGATAGAAGAGGAGGCAGTCAAAGCCGTGGTAGATTTGGACAAGAGCGCAGAGGAGGCGATTATCGTGGAAAATCCGGTGGCGCTAGACAAAGCAGGGATAGAGATTCTGACAGAGGTGGGCAAACTGCAAAATCACCATGGCAGAAGAATAAGCCAACATTCGAGAAAAAGCCCGCTAAAACATTCAGGAAGGCTAAGGGCAAGAAAGGTGGTCATGCACACAATCTTGGTCCTAAAGAAATCAAACCTAAGAAGTACGAAAAGAGGGAATGAGCATGGATGCTAATGACCTATACCTCGATGCTCTCGAGGCACTTGAGGCTCTTGAAAACGAGAAAGCAATTGAGTTAGCAAACAAAGCCCTTGCGTTGGACCCAGAGCATCTAGATGCAATGGGGGTCCTGTCAGATGCTCTAATGCCTGGACCTAGAGAATCAACTAATCTAGCAAATACCTCGAAAAATCTTGCAATAGTCAGAAAAATTGTGAAATTATCACCAGAACGAACCGAGATGTGGGCAAGAGGAGCCCATTTGATGAGAATCCTTGGTATGTGGGAACAAGCGATTGACTGGTGGCAGGAATGTAGGAAATATGGTCCTGACGAAGCAACACCGATAGTTGAGCAGGCATCATTACTTAGTGAAATGGGACTATACAAAGAAGCAGGAGAGAGATTGGATTCAATTTTTGATGAAAATTTGAGCGTTGGTGCTAGCCAAAATGCTAGGATTATGCAACTTGTAAGAATGACAAGAAAAGCCCTTGCCCAGAACCCAAATGAACATTTCAAGCCATGGCAGAAAGGGCATGATGGCTGGGATGTAATTAGAGTTAGAATGAATAAAGGTCCAATATCTCAGAATACTGTTTTCCTTTTGACAGTGGCACCATTGCTATTGTTCATCATTCTGCTTTCAGGAGACATTACTGGATCTGGCATAGGTGGATTGTGCATAGTGAGTTTAGTGATTGCAGCCACCGTTGTTACGGGTACTAGACTCTCGAATAGATGGTATCAACAACTCAACAAACCATCATTTAACTTACTAAGAGCAATGGATGTGGAAGCTTCAACTGGAAAGAAGGTAATTCCAGAGGATATCAGAATCTCAAAATTATACATCATTCTCCTTGGAAAGACACCAAGAGCATATCAGGAAAGAGCAGTGAAAATTGTAGAAATCAACAGGAAGTTACCTGCTAATTGGAAACCAAATCTTCCAGATTTTGACTCCCACAAATCCGAAGATAGCACTTTCTGGGATGTTGAAGAGAATCCTGAGTTAGAGGGATATGAAGAAGAATGATTTATTCAATCCTAGTTTGACATCTGAAAAGACCCACTGCAAGCCCTTTGATTTGACCCAAACGAGTCATTGGGTTTGTGCAAAGACGCTTTTATTCATTCATAAAACCCTTAATTCGTACCTAGATTTATAAAAAATATTGGAGTAATATAACTAGTATGCAAACCTGGTGGGAAGTAGAAGATGATGAATCTCATCATTTGGAACAAAAAGTATCAACAAATGGATCAGAATTAGACAGAGAAAATGAAATTATTTTAGCTACTGAAAGGGCAATTACTGAACGGGATAAAATAAAACAAGAAAACGATAAGAAAAATAAAACATTTCTTGTTTTAGCTTTGTTGTTTTATGTTATGAGTTTGGTAATGCCTACTGATGTAGGAGGTATCTCCACTGAGGCGGGGCGGGGTTTTTTTAGGCTGTATTTGGTTGCCGGCACTGTGTGCTTATTTATCCAATATTTAGTTTCGATTGGAAAGGTTAGCTTTGGAGAAGGGGGCTCTGAAATTAGTCGCTCAAGCTGGGACGGATCAGATTATGATTAACTTGTTTCATAGGCTACCCTCTGCGTGGACAGTTTAATTTGGGATTAGAAGGATATCAGTTGTACCTGAAATTGAACTTTCATCAATCTCTGTCCCTTCTAAATTGCAGAAAGAATATCCAATTTTCTTTAATTCATTGAACACTTTGAGTTCCTCCTCCCAATTCGGGTGAGAAGTTCCCCATCCAACCTCACAAAGGATAACAGGAAGTTTAGTCCACTCTTTTAATGAGTCAAGCATCCCGCGCAAAACCATGTATTCTGAACCTTCGACATCAATTTTGATGAATGTCGGTATGACATCGGGCTTACAATTCTCGAATTTTTTGAGTTTAATTTGAACCTTTACCATGTCTTCTGATGCCTTTGATTGGATGATTGTATTCCAACCAAGGTTACCGTTGCTGGCTACGAACAAGTCGACCTCTGAATCGCTGTCACTAAGACCGTAATCGAATACATTTGCCTCATAAGAAGTATCATCGAAAGTTTCCTTGCATAGTTTTGCCAAGTGTGGTAGAGGCTCGTAAAGGTATAATGATCCCTTTAGCCCGATTTTCTCCGCTAGCATATGAGAAAAGAAACCAACATTAGCCCCTACATCAAAAATAACAGAATCTTGATCGACATATGGTTCAATTGCTGAAATTAAATCCTCGTAGCCGGATTTTCGTATCTCAAACCACTTCATTGCATCTTTGTGAGTTACCGACATTGCAGAATTTTTCTTTTCAGTGAACAACAAAAAACGATTTTTAGCACGAGTCAACAATCCCGGTTTCTTAGAAGATTTCGATTTTTGTTCAACCGGCATGCGATTTCGTAAGCAAGTCCCTTATTATTGATTCCGATATTGGTGTTTGAGTGATGTTTCGCAACTCATTGGTGACGGGATTCAGTAACCAATTAATCTGTCCAATCAAAGATTTCCTATTGACTAAGGGAGTACAATAAGATTTCACGGAATTAATATTTAGAGAATTAAGTTGATATATCGTCGACCTTGGTTTCTTTTTGATGCAGACTCGTTTCAGCCCTGTTCAGAGTCAAAAAAGCATCCTTAGGTATCCTGGTGGGAAAACTAGAGCGATACCAATTATTCTTCCACACCTTGAAAAGCAAGAAGCAACAACTCTGATTTCACCTTTTTTTGGTGGAGGGTCTGTCGAAATCGCTTGGGCTTCAAAATCAATCAGTCGAAATGTTAAAGCAAGCGATCTTTACTTGCCTTTAGCGACTTTTTGGCAGAAGACCCTGCAAGCACCCCAGGTAGTTGCTCAATCAGTAGAAAAAGAACACCCAATCTCCAAGGAGCGTTTCAATGCAATCAAAGAACGTATTCAGAATAACGATGTTGACGAAGATAAACTGGCTGCATTTTTCTATGTAATCAATCGCTCTTCATTTTCGGGATCAACCATGAGTGGCGGAATGTCGCCAGGTCACAAACGATTTACTCCATCTTCCATACAGCGTCTAAGAGAATTTCATGCACCTAACATCGAGGTATCCCATGCTGATGCTTTCGAAGTTCTGGAAGCATTGATTGAAGAATCTCCCGAAGGCAAAATGATCTATCTGGACCCACCTTATTGGCTTTCAAATCAAGCCTCAAGCTTGTATGGAACAAAAGGAGACATGCACAAAGATTTCGATCATGTTCGCCTAGCTAAACTATGTGAATCACTCAACAAAAAGGGATGGAAAATTTTGATTTCTTACAATAACGATCAGAAAGTGATCGATGCATTCCCTAATTTTGGCGTAGATGAAGTCGATTGGACTTATGGAATGAAAAACGTAAGCGATGAAAACATGGGTGAGTCCTCAGAAATACTCCTTTATTCACAAGCATTTTCATACCAAAAGAGCGATGAAAAAGAACCCATACAAGTAGAACTGATGGCTGGGGGAGCTCAAGTGTCTAATGGAGACAGGTGGGAGACTGCCTGCTATTTTGCTGCAATTGACCAAGGATTAACAAGAATAAATCCAACTGATGAGCGAAACAAGAGATTTACTGATATACATAAAAATCACAAACATCACGATGATTACAAAAAATTGTACGGGCAGGCAACTAAAATCTTGAAGAAAGTCATCGCATTAGAAAAACAAAGCGAAGGCATAACTGGATTAAAACAATCAAGGAACAATCCTTCGGACTTACAAATTACAAAAGGTGAAAAAAGCAAATATGGGATTTCCTGTAAGTATGCAGACGGTTTTGTACATCCGGAAACAAGGAGTTTTAGATTTGGTCCGGGTATGCTGAAGGAATTTGGCGGCATAAATGTTACAAAAAAATTCTCAACTGATTTGAAAGAAATTCATGATTTATTGGAAGACCTAAAACAACAATATACTAAGTTTTCCGATTTACCTGATGGTGTGAAAGAAAAGAAGGTGATTAGTCCAATAAGAGATGCATTCATTGATATGGTAAACGAACTACATAATTCCGACCCCAGCGGAATTATCAGAGCACTTCATGAAAAAGCATTGGGTTCCCATCCATTTTATCAGGCAAGAGGAGGAGGGCACTGTGGTTTACATGCTATCGATTTTCAAGGAAGATTGAATGCCAAAAAAACCTCAATTCCAACCAAAATAGTAGATGTAAAGAAAACTGGTGGAGTTAGTAATACAATTGAAATTGACTTTGGAAAATACAAGATGAGAATTCGACTTAAGAACAAATCTTCAGGTATTTCAAGAACGGCGGTTGGAAGTTCGATAACTCTGAGTGAAGAATTTTGGAAAAACTATGAAATCGACTTGTGATGAATGGTTTCATAAATTGAAATCCATGTTTTTCTTATTCCTAATCACAGAGTTTCCAACTTAGCCAAATCATGTTCCGGAGGTGTAATCCTTGTGGTAAATGATTTGCTCTTCTGTCAATTCATCGATGCTGATTCCTAGGGTTGCTAATTTCTTCAGTGCAAGACCCTGATCTTGTTCTTGGGTGATATCGTAGACCTTGTTATCCATATCTTTAGCCTCTGCAGCAAGCCTGCAAAGTGAAAGGTATTGATTTGCAAATGACATGTCCATAACTTCTGAAGGATGCCCTTCTGCTGCTGCAAGGTTGACAAGCCTTCCATCTGCAAGAAGATATATCTTGTTTCCATTGTTTAGAGTGTATTCATCATTGTCTGCTCTAATTGTTCTTATTGATGTAGACAAGGACTTCAACTGCTCGATATTTATCTCACAATCGTAGTGTCCAGTGTTGGAGATAATTGCTCCATCTTTCATGGATTCAAAGTGCCTGTCAACAAGGACGTCTTTCATACCAGTAGCAGTACAGAAAATGTCTCCTATCTTTGCTGCATCATCCATCTTCATTACTCTGTATCCATCCATAACAGCTCTAAGAGCAGGAAGTGGATCTACTTCGGTAACAACCACGTTAGCACCCATTCCTTCTGCTCTCATTGCAAGTCCACGGCTACAATGTCCATACCCTGCGACTACGAATGTTTTTCCAGCAATCAAAACGCTTGTTGCTCTTAGAATTCCATCGATTGTAGATTGGCCGGTTCCGTATACATTATCAAAGTCCCACTTTGTTACTGCATCATTTACAGCCATAACTGGATACTTCAAGTCTCCAGCATCGCCCATTGCTCTTAGTCTGTGAACACCGGTTGTGGTTTCTTCAGTACCACCGATTACATCAGCAAGATACTCTGATTTGTCACCATGTACTCTGACAATGAGGTCAGCACCATCATCCAAAGTTAGTGTTGGCTTGAATTCAAGGGTTTTATCAATGCACCAGTAGAAGTCATCAACACTTTGTCCATGCCATGCATAGATACTGTATCCTTCCCTTGCTAACCACGCTGCTACGTCATCTTGAGTGCTCAATGGGTTACATCCAGACCAGGAAATTTCAGCTCCAGCAGCGACGATTGTCTCAATCAAAACCGCTGTTTCTTTGGTAACGTGTAGGCAACCTGCAACTCTCATACCCGCAAGTGGTTTTGTAACTAGTGCCTCTTCTCTTAACGCACCTAGTACCGGCATTCTTGATCTTGCCCAATCTACCCTTAACGCTCCAGATTCAGCGAGGGACATGTCCCTGACCGTGTAGTTGTCTCCATGCACGAGGTTTTCATCCATGAACATCGCCCTTGCCAGTGGCTTTTAAGCCCTTGCAGGCATTATCCTACAATAGAAACCTAGGCTTCTATTGGCTATTGTTGTTGTAATGCCTGTTGGGCATACTGCGCAGCGTATTGCTGGGCTGTAGCCGCATCATAGCCTTGAGCAACGAATTGCTGGTAATATTGGGCATAATACTGATCATACATCGCATTACCACTGCCGGCAGGGGCTGCCGCTTGGGCTGGCGCTGCCGATGCTGCAGAGGCAAGTCCGAGTTGTGCAGCATTTTGCTGCGCATAAGCCCTTGCTGTATCCTCTGGATATCCTTGAGCGATTAATTGTTGGACATATTGCTCTACTGGGTCAAGTTGAGCTGCTCCAAATCCAGCACCAGCAAGGTCAACGAAGTCTTTCTCGTCACTGGATCCACCTCTAAGGAAGAACAGAATGATACCAACGAGTAGTAAACCACCAATTCCGGCAATTACGACAAGTATAGTAGTACTCAAACCACTCTCGCCTTCATTTCCGTCGCCAGTAGTTGCTGGAGGAGTCCATTCTCCAGTTTCTGGGTCATAGCTCCATACTCCTTCCCAGACACATTCTCCATCAACGATTACGAACTCTCCGCCTGCTTCAATAGCAGCCGCATCTGCTTGCAATCCTTGACATGCAGGCAATTGTAAGGAGATGAACTTGATAGTTACCCATCTCTCTCCTCTACCGTCTGCTGGATCTTCCTCGTAAATCTTGATGTAAACGTTTTGAGATTGGCTGACGTTAGAGTAGAAACCATCCATATCTAGAGTTAACTCAAAGGAGTCCCCATCGCTTAGACCATCAGTGGTCTTTGCCCAGATTCCCTCTTGTTGGTAGGTGTACTTGTCAAGTGGATTTGCATTGAAGTTATCTTCGTCAAACGCAATCTCTACGTAAACATCCTGCTGTGTTTCAGCACCGGAGATTACGTTTCCAGTGATTGTCAAAGTATCTGATGTGAATTGTGAACCATTTAGTGTAGTATCGATTTGAACGACTGGTTCTTCATCACCATAGCCTTCTGGTACTACCTCAAAGTAGAATCTGAATTTGTCAGAGAACTTACCAGCGCCATCGTAAACAATCAGCTCTACTCTGATTTGGTTTCTTACCTCACCAGTAGAATCAGAAGTTACGTTGGAGAATATGTATGTCCAGTCTCCGTTTGAAGCAGCACCTTCAGTAAAGGTGTGTCCTTGGAGATCAAAGGAATCATCACCGTATGGTGCGTCATACAATACCTTCCATTCGTATGTTTCAATTCCAGATCCGTCTATTGCATCCTGGTCGGAAGAAGCGCTCGCGTCAAAGTTAACTTGTACTGCTCCTGTATCATCCATCGTGATTTGGTAAACATCCCATTCAACATCGCTTACAGTCTTGGTATCGATCTGCTCGATTATGTCTTCTTGTCCGTCTGTGATGACAACCGCTGAAGCAGTTGGTCTGAACTCATCTGCGTAGACGTCATTGGTTCTAACATTGACATCAATTGTTCTTGAGTGCCCAGCAGCGTCGTGTAGAATCAGTTGGACATTCCACTCTGCATCAGTTCTACATCCTGTTGCTTCTGATAAGTCGACTTGACAGAATGTTGAAGTTACCGTATCACCAGTTTGTGTGCTGGTACCAGTTGTTGCTTCTCCGCTCCAAGTAGTTGGTCCATCTAATACCCAGTTAGCTGTAAGTGGCTCAGTTGTAGTAGTGGTGTATGAGAAAGTCAATTCTGCATTGGATTTCATGTATCTCAATGCGTAACCACCAGTGGATGGATCAATTGCAAGGTTTTCATCGTTAATTTTCAAATCAAGTCCATTGCCGAGTGTTCCAAATCCAGTTGGATAAGGAGTTACTTGGTAATCTAGCATGTTTCCTAGTAGAGGGAAGGTACTACTGTCTGCTCTTTGAGAAACAGTGGCAACGTCAATAGTTGATAGAATCAATCCGCCGTTGTAGTATGAACATACACCAAGAACTGTATCTTGGTTGTCATCTGCATCTGAGATAATTCTTTGGAAGTAACCACCGTTTTCGCTATATCCATTACATACCATTGGAACTGCTGTTGCAGATACAGACTTGGTGTTTACAACCGCATTAGCGACTGTAAATCCTTGGAAGGAGGATACTTCCACATTATCCATAAGTGGGTGATATGGATCTTGTAGGTTCATATCTGCGTATGAGATTGAAGTCTCTGGAGTGTCCCTGTTTTGAACATCGATACCGAACGGTAGCCTTCCTTCTAGTCCTTGATCAAGACCATAGATGGCTGAACCGTGAGGTGCAAGGTGCATCTGTACTGTTCCGCCAGCTTGCATGAATCCTTCCAAAATTTGTCTGTTCTGGGTATTTCCTAGTGCTTGATAGTATCCCTTTCCACCGTCATCGATATCTCTTGCTGCAAGAGATGACTGCCATGGCAGGATAATCTTATCGTAATGGGTCATCCATCCTCCGTCTAGGTATTCATTCCAATCCTTAATCTCGTAAAGCGTGTATGTCATTCCAAGAATTTCCATGTCGTCTTTGATAGTGTTGACACGGGAAGAATCATCACTCAGGATTGCAATGTCAATCTTGTCAGCAAAGGTTGCGTGGAAGTACCTAACGTTACCTGATTCTGAACCGTCCGAAAGTGTCGCATAGTAACTGATGTTGTATGTGTGCCCATCTTGCCATCCATTCCACGGAGTGAAACTAACTTCGACTCTTTCTTGAGAATCTAGTGTTTGACTTGGTCCCGATGTTGTTGAGTGAACGTCTGTTGGGTTAGCAGAATCTGTGATATCTTCAACGTTCATGTGGAAGGTGTAATCACCAGCCAATACTCCGTTTGTGGCAAAGAATGACCAATCGTGAGTCAATGAACTATCGATTGGCAGAGTACATGGGAATGACTCGTCGTTCATACAGGATAGAACCTCTGGTCTTCCTAATGAAATGTCAACAGATTCTACACGGAATAGAACTCTTTCGATATTATTTGCAACTGAGACCTCATTGTCGCCAAACCATGGCTTACCGACAGTGGTGTTGTCAAAGAACAGTTCTGTTTCTATTCTGTATACGCCAGCAGTGAATTCGTGTGATCCAACAATTGTTGAAGCAACTTCTTCAGCATCTACATTTGTTCTCGTAACTGTGTATGTTGCGTCCTCTGTGAACGTAAATTCTTCCAGAGTGATGTTGTTGAAACCAACACCTAGGAATCCGTCGTTCTCACCGTTTCTCCCATCATCGTCAGATTGGAATTCGAAATTCAAACTCACAGTTGAACCAGCAAGTGAGATACACTCTCTTGTCCAGTCAAGCGAACTGGCAGAGGTTGTGTTTAGAACATACAGGTGGGTAAGATCAAGCGAGATCGAAGATACAAGTCCATCTGTGTTGAAGAAAACGTTGTAATTACCACCAGTACCATCAGTTGTAGAAGGATCTCCGATAAATTCAAGCTCAATTTGATCGAGTGGCTCTGTTGCGTTGACAATTCCATTTCCGTCCTCGTCAATCTGACATGTACCATCATCGTTGTAGTCATTCCATTGACCGAAGATAACCGCATTGTAATCAGTTCCATCTCTTGAATAGTCAGCTGTAAGTGCAACATAGTCGTTAACATCCTCGACGGATGTTCCGTCAACGCCGATAGTGTAGAAGGTGTCAGCGTAATACTCGAAGTTCAGGGAAACGAAGTCACCTGACATACTTGTCAAATCAATGTCTGGTATTGTCATTGTTTCATTAGCCCAATCATCGGTATATCCATTGTTTGCTGTGTCACAAGGGTGACCAAACCAGTATCCATGACTGTTGAAGATCTTATCAGTACATGCAGATTCATCATAAACTGCTCCTTGTGGGTTGCCGTCATCTGAATATCTGTAACCTTCAGAACCGCCTTCGAATGTTTCTTCACAAACTGCAGAGGGTGTTCCACAGTAAACATCGCTTGGAGTAGCGGAGGATACTGTTGAGTTGATTTGGAAGTCAACTGGAGTATTACCCCAATTGTTTGTTTGAACTTCTATGTCAAATATTCCCTCAGCATACAACTGACCCGGAAGGAAGGTGCTGTATCCTTCCATAGCAGGGTCATATAGGTTGAATGGTGTCAAATAACCAACTAGTTCATCGTTCAGTGGTTGTTCATCCCATGCGTTACTAGACAAACTTGCAGATACTCTGTATGTTGTGTCATTAACTAGGTTGACGCTTGCACTTGTTGTATATTCCTCTCCTGGTGCAAGGTTGTTTAGGTTGATTTGTACTTGTTGGGTTTGAGGGTTAGGGAAGAAAGATGTTGTTTGCTTCCAAATCTCGACATCATCGACTGCGAAACCGTCTCTTCCAGTCCATCTTGACTCGTTGGAGTCAGTTGTTGACCCCTCGAATCCTGTTCTAAATCTGAATCTAACGTCTACTGTCTCTCCAGCCCATTGAGATAGGTCAAACGCCCCAAGGTCTTGCTCAGTGAAGTTGTCCCATCCATAGTATGTTCCAAATTGCCACACGCCGTAATAAACGATGTTCTCAGGAGCCGCTCCGAACTGTGCTTTTGCTGCCCTGTCTCCGTCAAATCCACCCCAGATAGAAGAGCCTGAAGGGCATGCTCCATCAAGTTGGGCTTGGGTTGGACAGCCGATAACGCTCCATCCAGATTCTACTGAACCTACCTCAACGATAGCAAGATCATCCCAGACATCTTGAACAATAAATCCTTGACCATCGCTGTTACCTAGCGCACCAAAACCAAGGTGTCTAAACAAGTCAACGGACATGAATGCTCTGTCAGATCCTGTCAAATCTACGTTTTCTAGGACCATTGAATCGTCCCAGTTGTTATCATATCCTGACCATACGTCTCCGCTGGAGTTTGTTTTGTAATTTCCAGCCCACATGAAATCAGTAGGATTGATGTAGTTAGCAGATACATTTGGAGCGTTGTTACCTTCTGTGGTTGCTCCAGTGGATTGGTTGGACTCTAGGTGCCATTGGGTTGCGCCATCAATGTACTCATAATATTCCCAGACACAAGATGGGCAGTTAGTAGAGTCTACGTTGCCATCGAAATCATTGCTGTAAACCGTTGTGTTGGTAGAGTTAGCCTCGTCCACAATCTTCAGTTCAACATCAAGCGTTGCTGATTGTCCGTTGAGGATATCCATACCTGTGTTGGTTACTGTAACGTTCAAATCTCTGGTTCCTTCACCAGCAATTCCGAAAAGACGGTCGACTGGAGAAATTTCCAATCCAGTTACTGACAAATCTTTGTTATCCATTTCAACAACTGTGATTGTGTCATATTGTCCTTCCCATCCGAAGTTATCAACCCAGCTTCCGAAGTTGTAGGAAGTGTGCCCTACTGCCAAATCAACTGCAGAGGAAGAGCCACCCGCTAGTTGCCCAACAGCAACCATTGAAGGTCTTCTTCCTGCTTGGTAGGATAGAGGATTCACGTGCCCTCCAGACCCATCAGAGAGTGTAACTTGCACAGTTGTTGGGAAATTAAGATAATAGGAAGATGAAGAACCACCAGCTGAGTCTGATGAATTCAGTTGGTATGCAACTGTTGGTGATGCGAAATCAGGCTCACCGTCTCCGTTGATATCAGCAACTGTAACCTCATAAGCGATGTAAGGTCCGAAGTAGGCATATGATTTCGAAGACCAGGTCCCAACTGCCGAAGAAGTGACATATGTCACGTTTTCCACGTTGCCATCGGTCTGAGCGATCACATCGATTACACCATCATTATCCGAGTCTCCGATATCAAAACCACCGAAGTCGTTGTCCATTGTGACAACGTGGGAGTTGATTGGTGGACTTTGTTGATTGAATGTGAAAGTTGTTGGGAATGAGTTTGTGTTACAGTTATACTCGATGATTGTGACGTTGTCATCCTTTCCGGGGTTTGTTGTTTGCCCTGTGCTGTAGTCAACACCCTCGCTTCTCAGAAGCCACAAGTCTTCATCGAAGCAAGAGCCTAGTGGAGAGGGTTGAGATTCTCCCCAGTCTCCAATATCGAAGGCTCTGTAAGAATTTGTTCTAGCAGAACCTAGAGCAGTGATTTGTCCTTGAGATGAACTTGTAACTGGTCCGTTGTATACGACTACTCTTTGGTTGTCGATATCTGCAAGCAGGTCAAGAACTGCTACGTCATCATTTCCATCACCGTTGAAGTCTCCTACCTTGAGATCCCAAACCCAAAAGTGAGTGAATCTAGCTCCAACGCTGAATGATTTTGTGCTGCATCCATCGTTTTCGATAATTGTAGCGTTACCAGGCTCACCTGCTGGAGCACCGCTGTCATCGGTTTTGAAAGGGTTGTTTCTTTGATAAATTACAATGTCTGGAGCGCTGTCTCCGGTGAATTCTCCGACTTCTATTTCCTGGACATTTGAGAATTCATCCCAGTTTGCCCTTCTTGAGTTGTTTCCTGAAACCCAAATATCGGACCTTTCTGAAAAGTCTCCGTTACCATCGTTCCACAAAACAGTAATTGTGTGCGTTCCATCGGTAGCGATAGCCATATCGTTGTGACCATCACAGTTGAAATCTGCTATTGCGATGTCAAGAGGGTCTTTTTGCGTGGTGTAAGAACGGGCAATAGATGCACTTCCAGTACCAGCAATTGCAACAGTTGTGCTCAAGACCATTATCATTACAAGTAGTAAACTTCGGGCTTTATTTTGATGATTGTTATTAGACAGCATTAACATCACTCATCTTAGCGAGTCACCATTGCACTTTAACACCTTTGGAAGAATGATTGTGAGTTTCATTTCAAAGGACCGCTCAGTGCTTCGATTGTCAAATATTTCAGTGAGTAAAAAACAACTCGAATATTATTTCAAAAATCAAGGATTAATGCACAAATTTCAGTGTCAGATTTTTCCTTGAAGCCACCTTGGAGAAGGACCCCATCCAACGGCATCGCCTCCGTGGACTTTTACCAGCTTACCTTGCTTGAATAATGAATCCAGCCAGACATCTAATTCTAGCCTTGACTTGTTGCCCATTTTTGACCCTGCGACTTCCTCTATGACTTCAGTGGCCAAAGCCGTGGAGCCATATTCTCGAACAACTATTTCCATCAGCAATCTTAGCCAAGCCTCACCCATTGGGTCCACACTTATCGAAGATTGAACAGGTCTTGGCTCATCTGCCTCTTCGAGCATATCCATCAAGTCGATTGGGTCAGGACGTTCTGGTCTAGTCAAACCAGCTTGTGCAATCGCTTCCTCGATGTTTAATTCGCCTATCGGTCTTCTAACAACGGGGATTGAAGATGGGTCTGGAGTAGGGCCCATATCTTGCGGTTTATCGCCAAGAGGCTCAAGTTCAACCTTGCGTGAATTTTTCTTTGCTTTTTCTTTTGAAACATCTGATAAATTAGAGGCGAATGTAGCGGTACCGATTGGCATTGTGAAACCTACATCGCTCAAACCTAGTTGCTGAACTTTGGATTCAACCCAATCTGCATCCCCTTCGATTACGACATTTAGGTCGCCATCTTCATCTTTGAATCGATAACGAACTACCCCTCTAAGTCTCGCCATCAAAGCACTGCTGAAACTTCATTGTATTCAAGTTGGCGATTCGAAGATTAATTCTCACTTGCCATCTGCCTGAGTACGGTGTGTAGAATTCCACCATTGCGATAGTACTCTACCTCGACAGGCGTGTCTAGCCTCACTTGCGCTTCAAATTGAAGTGTTGACCCATCTTTTCGGGATGCAGTCACAGTAATATTCTGCAAAGGTAATACAGAATCATCTACTGGAATGTTGAATTTTTCTGAACCATCAAGTCCCAAAGATTCGTGTGATTCGCCATCCATAAATGTCAATGGAAGTACACCCATTCCGACAAGATTCGAGCGGTGAATTCGTTCGTAAGAGGTTGCAATAACAGCCTCTACTCCCAGTAAGTAAGTTCCTTTAGCTGCCCAATCTCTACTAGAGCCGGTCCCGTATTGAGAGCCGGCAAGGACCACCTTTGGTCCATCATATCGTTGTGCTGCTTCGTAAACAGATACTACTTCTCCAGTGTCATGATCTATTGAGAAACCACCCTCGGTGCCTGGAGCAAGTTGATTTCTTATCCTTACGTTAGCAAATGTTCCTCTCATCATCACCTCATGGTTTCCTCTTCTGCTTCCGAATGAATTGAAGTCAGATTCTGAGACTCCATTTTCTTGCAGCCAAATTCCTGCTGGACCATCTGGAATAATTGAGCCAGCCGGCGAAATATGGTCCGTGGTAATGGAATCTCCAAGTTTCAGCAGTACTCTTGCATCGTTAATGGCTGAGATTGGTTCAGGTTGCGCGGATAATCCTGAGAAGAAAGTCGGCAGGCGTATGTAAGTTGAATCATCTTCCCAACCATAAAGCGGAGATTGCTCACTTTCGATTGCATTCCATTTATCCTCATTCATTACATCTGCATATCTGTCTCTAAACATTTGAGGAGTAATTGCTGAAAGAGCCTCTTGCAATTGTTCATCAGTCGGCCATATATCTGAAAGAGAAACCGGATTTCCGTTGTTGTCCTTTCCGAGAGGCTGAGTGGTTAAATCGATCTCAAGCGAACCGGCAATGGCATATGCTACCACCAAAGGAGGACTTGCAAGATAGGATGCTTTGACTTTACCGTGTACTCTGCCCTCGAAATTTCTGTTACCCGAAATTACAGACCCAACGATTAGATTTGCTTCATCGATTGCCGATTCAATCTTCTCGGGTAAGGGACCTGAGTTACCAATGCAAGTAGTACATCCATAACCAACCGTGTTGAATCCAAGGGCATTCAAGTCCTCATCCAGACCATTTGCCTCATAATATTCCGTGACAACTCTGCTTCCAGGAGCAAGTGAGGTTTTCACCCACGGTTTAACCGCCAATCCTCTGAGTCTCGCATTTCTTGCAAGTAACCCAGCCGCAAGCATAACCCCTGGGTTTGAGGTGTTAGTACAAGATGTAATCGCAGCGATGACAACATCACCATGATTCAAGTCGTATACACCATTTTCATCTTCAACAATTGCTCCGTTGACTAAATCTTGTTCACTCAGACCGTGCCCGTGTAGTCCCAACTCATGTGTTAGGGATTTTTTGAAGTGTGGAACCATATCCGATAATTCTACCCTGTCTTGAGGTCTTTTTGGTCCTGCCATGGCAGCATTTACTGTGCTCATATCCAATTCCAAAAGGGTAGTGTATGATTTCTCAGCCGCATTTGGATCATACCAAAGTCCCTGTGCCTTCGTGAATGCCTCAACACCTGCAATTGCGTCCTCTTCTCTTCCGCTCAATCGCAGATAATCCAACGTCTTTCCATCTACTGGGAAGAAACCACATGTTGCCCCGTATTCAGGTGCCATGTTTGCAATAGTTGCCCTATCCGCCAGGGAAAGTTTTGCCATACCTTCTCCGAAGAATTCTACAAATCTACCGACTACACCAACCTCTCTGAGCATTTCTACAATTCTCAAGGTTAGGTCTGTTGCGGTTACTCCTGATTTCATTTCACCAACCAAACGAACCCCAACAACATCAGGTGAAAGCATGTAGATTGGTTGACCAAGCATTACAGCCTCTGCTTCGATTCCTCCTACACCCCAACCAAGGACACCTAAGCCATTAATCATAGTCGTGTGAGAGTCTGTTCCTACTAAGGAATCAGCCAACCAAACGCCGTCTTCTTGTCTTGCTACACTGGCAAGATATTCAAGATTTATTTGGTGCACAATTCCCCTAGAAGGAGGTACAGCGCTAAAGTTTTGAAGTGATTTCTGCCCCCACTTCAAGAACTTATACCTCTCCATATTCCTATAATATTCAATATCTAAATTCAAATCTAATGCATTTGGATCCGCACCTGAAACATCCACTTGAACCGAGTGGTCAATTACCAAATCCACTGGAACTTGCGGGTTCACTTTGCTAGCATCTCCACCCATCTCGACCATTGCATCCCTCAAAGCTGCTAAATCGACTACTGCAGGCACTCCAGTGAAATCCTGCAAAATTACTCTGCTAGGTCTAAATGGAATCTCTCCTCTTTCACCATCTGCAGTCCATGTCGCAATACCTTTAACATCATCTTCACTAATCAGGAAACCATCCAAATTTCTGAGTGCACCTTCCAATAATACACGGATGGAATAAGGCAGAGTTGAAGTGTCAAACCCCGCTTCATCAAGTGCATCTAGCGCGAAATAAGTCCCTAATTCACCAAGTTCTCTTCTTGCTTTGAAGGGGTCGTTCTCTGTCATATTCAAACCCAAATGTCAGCAACCTATGAACATCACTATTCGGATTTTTCGTGAGCATTTATGACCGTTTAGTTCAAGAATAATATAGCACCGCCCCAAAATAACAGTCCCTTAGTGTAGAGGTCCATCATGAAGGATTCTGGTTCCTTCGACCCCGGTTCGAATCCGGGAGGGACTACTTTTGATATCACTTGATTGTAAAGGAAGTTATTACCTGCATTCTCTGTCTCTTTTTGATTAAGCCAGTATATTCCCTAACTACTCCCTTTATCGACACACGAAGTCTATACCTTGATTCCTTCTTAGTACCGCCTTTTTTGTGATGTCGATAAAAATGAACTACTACCTTGTATTTTCCTTTTGGCGGGGAATTTTTCCAAACAACGTTCTCAACCGGAGAATTGGATTCAGGTTTAACATTCATATCAACATCAAGTTCTCCACCACAACTTGACTTCTTTTTGTTGAAGAAGATTCTCTCCTTCTTTGGCGTATATACATGGAGGTCCAAATCATTGTAATCATCCCATGCCAAGGTGATTTGTACTTCTCCTTCGTCCCCACCTTCACGTTGTACTCTTTCTACAATTTCATTATCCTCGCTGTTTTCTACAACCATTACACCATGACCTAAAGTAGATTCAGATACGACTTCCGCTAATTCTGTGTATACATCTAAATTTTCAGTAACCCACTCATCTCTTTGTCGCAGCAAGTTATCTAAATCCGGAGCGGAAGCAATCTCATCGTAATTTACATCCATAGGTATCGAGATATACTCAAGAGACTTTTCTCGAATTTGCTCGAACTCTTCATCTACTAATTTTTCAATGACGTGATATTCTATTTCCACACCAAGTTCAGTCATTTCATCCCTGTATTCTTCAAGAGCTTTTATCGCTCCCATGGGCTCCATATCCCTTGGATCAATTCTGGTGTAACCGTATTTCATTCTCGCAAAAATATCTTCCAGATACCTTTTTTCTGTTTGCCTTCTCAGCAAAATTACAAACATCAACAGTATCCCTAAGGAAATGAAAATGATGATTTGGCTATCGCCAAGTACCATGAATGTATATTGTCCCAACTAGTATTCAAAACTAATGATTGGAAAATCACTCGATATCAAGCAAGGAAAGCAGCATTGATTTCATCTAATGATGCCTTACTAGGTCTCATTACATCAGCAGGAGTGTCCAAAAGCGGGGAATCGGGTAGGTTCAAATCCTCAGCAAGGCTTGGCTTATCTGAATTGAAGTAAAGTAATCCTGTGACGTGCTTTTTGCCTTGTTCAGCATTGTGCAGTGCTGTCAGAGCTGCCATTGCATCGCTTGGGTCATGGTCTTCAGAAATGGTTTCTAGCCTAATGGTTGAGCCATCATGAAGAGTGATGTCACGGAAGTGTCCCTCTGGAACTTCGATCTCCTCCATTGGTTGTCTATTGTCGATGTAATCTGTCATGTGAAGTGTAATCTCATTTTCCTTAACATATTGATAGGATTTTAGCGAACCATCGTTATTGTTGAAAGTAACACATGGTGAAATCACATCTATCAGGGCAAAGCCCTTGTGAGACATTGCTGCCTTTAGCAATGATGTAAGTTGTTTCTTCGAACCTGAAAAAGATCTGGCAACAAAAGTGCAACCAAGGTTTATTGCTAGCGCAGCAAGGTCAATTGGTTGTTGCTCGTTAGGAGCTCCTTTCTTTTTCTTGGAACCGATGTCAGCAGTCGCTGAGTATTGTCCTTTTGTGAGGCCATAAACACCATTGTTCTCCACGATGTAAACCATGTCCATATTACGCCTGATTGCGTGGATTAGTTGCCCAATACCGATAGATGCAGAGTCGCCATCACCTGATACTCCAAGATAAAGCAGATCCTTGTTGATAGTGTAAGCTCCTGTTGTTACCGAAGGCATTCTACCGTGAACCGTGTTAAATCCATGGGATTGCCCTAGATAGTAAGCAGGAGTTTTACTCGAACAACCGATACCGGACATTTTTGCTATCTTGGTAGGGTCAATTCCATTTTCCCATGCTGCGTTGATAATAACGCTTGAAATTTGGTCGTGCCCACACCCAGGGCAAAGAGTAGATTTTCCTCCGGTGTAGGAATCTTTAGGTTCGTTAATTACATTCAGTTTTATTGCTCTTGCAGGTCTATCGCTCATTGTGAAACCTCCTGTAGTTTTGCTAGAATAAGGTCGGCAAATTTAGATCCAGATGGCGGCATTCCATCGCTGTACGCAACCGAGCTAACTCTTGAAACCAAATCGTCTGGAAGCTCTTTCCTCAAAATTCCCCAAAGTTGAGCATCCCTGTTAATTTCCATGACGATTACGTGCTTGTGTTGGCGAACAAATTCCTCAACGTCGTTGTGAAGTGGTAGTGCCCTGACTCTCAGTTGACTCATTTTGTATCCTTTAGATTCGACAATGTCGTCAATTTCTTGGATTGAGTTTTCCATACTTCCAAAGTAGATTACACCTATTTCACACTCGGGCTCTTCTCTGATTATTGGAGCAGGTAAGTGGTCTCTTGTACCATTTATTTTTCTCTTCAAACGCTCCATTAGGTCGTGATAAATATGAGGTTTTTCGGAGTATACACCATACTTGTCATGACCTGTTCCACGATATAGGATTGGAGCCATTCCAGATCCAGGAAGGGTCCTGTAAGGAACACCATCTCCATCGACATCCTTGTATCGTCCGAAATCTTCCATTGCCTCGAAGAGGTCTTTGTCTCGAATTGTTTTGCCTCGATTCATGTCTTCATCCGGATATTCAAAGCCCGTTGTTGCCCATCTGTTCATTCCTAAATCCAAGTCGCTCAAACCGAACACTGGAGTTTGAAATTGTTCTGAGATGTCAAATGCTTTCCAACCAAACTCGAAGCATTCTTCAACTGTACCAGGAATCAATACGATATGTTGTGTATCTCCGTGAGACCCTTCATACAGCATTTGTAAGTCAGACTGCTGGGTTCTTGTTGGCAATCCAGTCGAAGGACCGACACGGCAGACATCCCAGAATACACAAGGGACTTCAGCGAAATACGCTAGTCCGATAAATTCCTGCATAAGAGAAATACCAGGTCCGGATGTTGCAGTCATCGCTCTTCCACCAGCCCAGCCAGCACCGATAATCATACCAGCCGCAGCCAATTCATCTTCGGCTTGTACAACTGCACAGTTGTCGCTTCCATCATCATCTCTTCTAAGTTTAGGAATCCAATTGATGATCCCTTCAGCAAGTGATGAAGATGGAGTAATTGGATACCATGCCAGGAGTTGAACTCCTCCGTAAATAGCACCTAAAGCCGCTGCCTCATTGCCTTCGATGAAGAATTGTTTTTGGTCCCTAACTCTAGCCTCTAGAACGAATTCGTCCTGCTTTTCAAGTTCGTCTTTTGCATAATCTCTCCCGAGAGATAGTGCCTTAGTATTCAGTTCGATAGCACTTGCTTTACCAGAAAATTGCTTTTCAACTGCTGATTCCAAGGCGCTTTGCTCGATACCAAGCATTTCTGCGAGAACTCCGACATAAATGATGTTTGTAACTAACTTTGCAAGTTTTGGATTAAGTGTTCTAGCCATTTTTGTCATTGGGACTGGATAAGAAATTACATCTTCCCTATCCATTGCCATTTTTGCATCTGAATTCCAAATCACAACTGTTCCCGGCTCAACAGAACCCAAATCTGCTTCCCATGTATCTTTGTTGACTAACACTTGGATATTTGTCAAATCGCCTGGTGCTTGATAGCCATTGTCGCTGATTCTCAAAATGTACCATGTTGGCAAACCGGAGATATTTGATGGGAAGAGATTCTTTCCGCTGATATTTATTCCCATATCAAAAATAGATTGAAGGAGAATTAAATTGGCAGACTGAGAACCTGTACCGTTTGCAGTAGCGATGTTTATTGTGAAGTCATTGACGACTTTTCCCATTTCGTTTTTCCCCTTCAAATTGATGCGAGTTGTGATTCGCATTTCATTGATGTCCACCGGGTATGAAACCACTCTTTGAACATGTTGCCGTTGGGTTCTGTTAATTTCACCTTGCAAACCTTGATTTCGTCGAAGTTTAGGGTGATGCATAAAACTAAGAGAAATTTCGGAGAATCATGTCCGCCGAGAAAAGGCAAGAGGCTTGGAAGAAAGCAGAAAAGAAGATTTCATCAGGTAAAACAAAGGGAGTAATCGATTCTCTATTAGAAGTTGATGAACTTGGTGAGTTTGCAACAACTTGGAGACTTGCTGCTGAAGTAAGAAGAAATGAGGCAGGCAAGGAGCCAACAGCAAAAGAATACAGGAAAATCGCTGAAAATTATCGCAAGGCTTTGAAGATCAACCCAAAGGACAAGAAGGTGAGCTCGGGATACAATAACATCCTTAACGAAATGAACGAAAAAAGAATCTCAGAACACGCTTTCCCACCTCTGGTACAAGATGGAACACCTACTATCGCAGGAGTAACATTTGGATTTATTGCCTTGATCGCTATCCTTGCGGTGCTATCTGTTTCCCAATCTGCTACAGAAGGTACACTGGGCACTGGTGAAGCAGAAATGACGATTACGTACACCACTAATGATGGTTTGTTCAAGACTGAAACTATTACCATGGATTTGTACAGAGCCGATGCTCCTGTCCACGTTGAAAACTTCATCACCTTGGCTGAAAATGGCGATTACGACAACGTGAAATTCCACAGAATCATAGATAATTTCATGATACAAGGTGGAGATTTCACAAATGGTGATGGCACTGGCGGACATGCTGGAGCATGGTATGGCTATTGTAATGGGCAAGTAAGAGATTCTCAATCCGAGTGCGCCCGATCTGCTTGGACTATTCCTGACGAGGCTAACAACGGAAGAATCCATACTCCTGGCGCTCTTTCAATGGCAAAAACTAGTGCTGCAAATACAGGTGGATCACAGTTCTTCATCGTTCCATCTGACTCAACACCAAGTCACTTGAACGGAGTTCACACGGTTTTCGGAATGGTAACTGACGGACTAGATGTTATCACAGAAATTTCCGAAGTTGAGACTGGTCAAGGCGACAAACCTGTCAGAGATGTAACCCTAGTTTCTGTTGAGATTACTGATGATGGAATCCATGAGGCAGGATTCAGTTTATCTGGATTATTTTCCTAGAGATTTATTCTCTTGAATAGCGCTTGTGTTACCCAAGTTAGCATCATAAATGTCGAGAAAGCTGCAATAGAGAATTTCGCCCACTTCCTCACTGGTTTAGGTTCAGGAAATGCATCTATACCTGCCTCTTCGAGAATGCTTACCGCTTCTGCCAAAGCAGCAAGTTCTTCTTCGATGGTATCGTATCTCTCCATGACATGCGCAGGATGCTGTGTTATTCAAAGCCTACTTTAGCAGGCATTGACTTACATGACAAAAGTTGAATGCTGGGACAAATTGGTGAAACCATGTCAGAAAGGCCGGAGGGGATTGAGTTCGCTAGCATCGAACGCAGACCTCCAAGACCAACCACCACGATGACACTAACAAGAAACGGTGAAAATGGCATAGAGGTTCTACTTGGGCTCAGAGCAGACACCATGCCTGCCTTCCCTGGATTTTGGGCATTTCCTGGCGGTGGATTATCAAGAGTTGATTCCACAAGCGTACATGAGTTGCCACAACTCGATGGAGAGCATGCAAAAGCCGTGGCAGCAATGTCAAGAGAAATGGTTGAAGAACTAGGATTTGCTTGGGATGGCGAGAAACTGATTTTGGTTGACCTCGAATCAAGAAGAAAAGTAATCGAGGACAAATCAAATTGGTTACCTTTGGTAAAATCCGGGAAAATTCCATGCTCTCAAGATTCAATTAAAGTGATCAGCAGAAGAATTACTCCTCCTTTTGCACCCGTAAGTTTTGATAATGTCTTTTTGCATCTTCATGCGGGTGAAAAGAAAGAATGTCCTCAATTCGATTTAGAGGAGCAGACAGAATTTGTTGATGCTATGTGGGACACACCATCGAACATATTCGAAAAATGGATGAGGCATGAAATAAAGGTCGCACCTCCAGTAGTTAGCCTTCTTCACACTTTCATCAAAATGATAGCAAAGCATGGCAATAATATTGAAGCAATTTCAGCAGAATTATCGTTTACTAAGCCCGGTAAAAGAGCGATTTGGTTTGCTTATGGAGTCGAAGTTTTGCCAGTGCAAACTGCAACACTCCCGCCTGCAACACACACAAATTGTTACATCGTTGGTGAACCGAATAGGGATTTTATCCTTGTTGACCCTGCGATTAAACTTAGAGAAGACATGGAAAAACTTGCCAATGCAGTGGATAGGCATGGTGGGGAAATGAAGGGGATTCTCTTCACGCACGGACATTCTGATCACTTGGCTGATTGGGATTTATTGAGAGAAGCATTCGATGTACCGATATGGTCTAGTAAAGAAACTGCACAAACAATTGATGCATCAAAGAAGGCAGTTGTTTCAAAAATTATCACAGATGGTGAATTAATCCAGTTAGGAGATATCATATGGACAGCATTACACACACCGGGACATGACCCTGGACATATCTGTCTTCATTCGCCCGCTGGTTTGGTTGCTGGGGACATGGTAGCTGGAATTGGAACAATTCTAATTCCGCCACATTCAGGTAATATGGAGATATATGTGGAGCAGTTGCAAAGGCTAAAACAACTAAACCCCCACTTGATTTTCCCTTCCCATGGACCGATTATACCTCTGCCTCAGAAGAAGTTGAATTACTACATCAAGCATCGAGGATTGAGAAATCAGAGAATTCTTGAAGCACTTCAAGAAGGACTTGAGACGATTGAGGAAATAGCAATCAAAGCATATGAAGATACGCCTAACGCCCATCCAGGATTGGCCCTGGACCAAACATTAAGCCACCTCATGTCACTAAGAAGAACTGGCATAGTAATTCAAAAACAGAATAAATGGAAGATTGGAGAGAATTGAATGAAGGATGACATGAGTGGTTTTGACCTCAGGGCTATATGCAATGAGCTTCAAGAAATAGGATCTGCTTGGGTCAAAAAGGCATACATGCCTCACTATGAGCAAGTTGTTTTGCGAATGAATCCAAAGGGCAAAGACGGCTTTGATTTAGTGCTGATTAGAGGAGAGAGAATCTATACTTCAAAAAGAGATAGACCGATGCCAATGGTGCCTCCATCCTTTGCCATGCTTCTAAGAAAACATTTGAAAAATGCAAGACTCGAGAAAGTTGAGCAATTAGGTTTTGATAGAATACTCAAGTTCTCATTTGATTCTAAATTCGGACCAAGATACCTCTACACGGAGGTTTTCAACAATGGAAACATCATCCTATGTGATGAAAATGATATAATCATCCAGCCGATTACGCACGTTAAATACAAGGATAGAATACTCAAAAAAGGCGAGAAATATGTTCCTCCTCCTCAATCTTTAGACCCTACTTGCGTTACAAAAGCAGAGTTGTCAGAGATTCTTGAGAAAAGCGAGAAAAAATTAGCAGCCACGCTTGCCTCAGAGTTGAATTTGGGCGGAAAAATTGCAAAGGAATTGTGTGAATTGTCAAATTTAGACTCTAACTTAGAGGCAAAAAAAGCCAATGCAGATGACATAATGCCATCTTTGGAACAGCTAATGAAACAGTTAATCGAAAGAAATGGAGCATTTTTGGTATTCAAAGGTCCAGAAGAGGTCAATCATGAAGAATTGCAAAAGCAAATTGCAAAAAGATGTGTGGAGGCTTCACCCGTTATTCTACCAAGCCACAAAGGCATGACTATTTTTGAAACTGAGTCGATGTGTGCTGCTGTCGACTTATGGAAAGGTGAGCATGACTCACAAGCCCACGAAAGAAGAGAAATGGAAAAGTTGGATTTTGCCTCACCGGGAAGAGGTTATTCCACTCCAGTAGAAAAATTAGAACGAAGGCTTAACCAACAAAAAACAGCCCTTTCAAAATTTGATAAGAAGATACAACAGCAACAAGAAATCGGTCATGCTATTCAGAATGAATGGTCGCATGTCGAAGGACTGATTGAACAGATCAATTCCGCTGTTGAAAAAAATGGGTGGGATTACGTAAAACAAAGCATCAAAGAAATTCCATGGATTTCTTCTGTAAATGCAAAAGAAAAGAAAGCAAAGGTATTCTTGCCTAATGAGCAAGGTGAGACAGGGAAAGAAGTCGAGCTTGATTTGGCTCTGAGCGTTTACCAAAACGCACAAACACATTTCCAATCTGCTCAAAAGCAAAAGGACAAGACAAAAGGTGCCAGAGAAGCATTAGAAGAAACTGAAAGACTGCTAAAAACCGCAAAGAAGAAGGAAATCAAATCTCAATCAGATGGTAAGATAATCAAGATCAAGAGAAGTAAACGCCTTTGGTTTGAGAGATTCAAATATGCAATCCTAAGTGATAACAAATTACTGGTTGGAGGAAAGGATGCTAAGTCAAATGATGGGCTGGTAAAAAAACATCTCAAAGCAGATGATATGTATCTTCACGCTGATTTACACGGTGCCCCATCATGCGCTTTACAATCGATAAGAGGATTCGAAGAAGACCCAACACCTCTTTCCACAATTCCACCCGGAGTTCCCGCATACCGCCTTTCAGATAAAATGAAAGAAATAACTCCGATTACTGATGATTTACTCAAAGAAGGTGCCCAAATGGCAATTTGCTGGTCCAGAGCATGGCAGAGTGGAAAGGGACATGGAACTGTTTATGCGGTAAAACCTGCCCAAGTTAGTAAAACTGCTCAAACTGGTGAATACGTTGGCAAAGGTGCATTTATTGTAAGAGGGCAGCGGAAATGGTTCAAGGACCTGAACATGAAAATTGGACTGGGCTTAGCCAGTGTCAACAACATAGTCATGCTCATCGCTGGAACCCCTGAAACTATCAAAGAAAAGTTCAGTAGATACGTAATTGTTTCACATGGATTGAAGAAAAAAGAAACCATTGCCAATCAAATTTCAAAATTTACAGGATTGCCAACTGATGATATTCTGCCATGTTTGCCAGGCAATCTTCAGGTCGAAGAAGAGATTGGTCTTCTTTCGAAATACATTACCGAGGAGGAATGAAAATGTCAGACAAAGTGAAATCATCAGCAGAAATGTGGGACAATAGATTTGCTGGAGAGAAGTTTGCTTACGGTAAAGAACCTAATGTATGGCTTGCAGAACGCATTTCTGAAATCTCCCCTCCTGCAAAAAACAAAGCATTGATTCCAGCTGATGGCGAGGGAAGAAATGCCGTTTGGTGTGCTAGACTTGGTTGGAATGCAGAAGTTTTTGACCTCTCAGCCCAAGGCAAAATCAAGTGTGAAATGCTTGCTGTAGAACACGGTGTTAGCGTTGACTACAATGTTGCGGACTTGAGAAATTTACAAATCCCTAGAAAGCAATTTGATCTTATTGCTTTTTCTTGGTTCCACACCCCAAGTGAATTGAGAAAAGAAAAGTTTCCAATGTTCATAACTGCACTGAAAAAAGGTGGACATCTTATCACTGAAGGATACCATAAAACACAGATGCCATTGGATTCGGGAGGACCAAAATCTATGGATTTACTTTGGGACTTGGATGAGGTTCTGGAAGAATTCCTTGACGCTTTACCTGGTGAAGTCAAAATCGAGCATGCTGCAGTTACTTCTACTATTTTGGATGAGAGCGACCTACACACAGGTCTAGCAAGAGTGGTTAGGTTGCATTTGAGGAGAATCTAATCCCTTTTTATTAGCATAGCCACAGCGTTTCCTCCACCTAAACAGAGAGAAACAATTCCTGACTTTGCATCTTTTCTTCTCATAACACCAATCATTGTGATGAGGCATCTTGTTCCACTCGCTCCCAGTGGATGACCTAAACTAACTGCTCCACCGTGAAGATTGAATCTATCCTCTGGAATTCCTACTTCTTTTGCCACAGCACATGATGCGGCAGCGAAAGCCTCATTGTGCTCGTAAACATCGACATCTAGTACCTCGAGTTTATTCCTCTTTAGCAATGTGTTGATTGCAGGAATTGGGGCAGCCATAACCCTCTCTGGCTCCAAACCGCTGGTACAATAATCCTCAATTGTGGCAATTATCTCCCAACCATTATCCACTGCAGTCTGGTATTCTGCTACAAGTATCGCACTCGCACCATCATTCAATGTACTCGAATTACCAGCTGTGACTCTTCCATTTTGTTTGAAAACTGGTCTCAAATTTGCCAAACCGTCAGCAGTTGTACCAGCTCTGACACCTTCGTCCACGTTGAAAATTAATGGATCGCCTCTTCTTTGAGGAATCTCCATTGCAAACCTCTCCCAATCAAACCAGCCGTTGGATTCTGCTTCGGTTGCAAGCCTTTGTGATCTTGCGGCAAATTCATCCATTTGTTCTCTGCTTACTTCAAACTCTTCAGAGACAACCTCTCCAGTATTTCCCATGTGCATGTCGTTGTAAACATCCCATAGACCATCGTAAATCATAGAGTCAATCAACATTGAATCACCCATTTTTTGTCCAAATCTTTGTTTGAATAATAATTGAGGTGCATTGGTCATAGATTCCATACCACCTGCAATTACAACCTTGTACTCGCCCGCTCTGATTGAGTTAGCTGCTAGCATTGCTGCTTTGAGTGAGGAGCCGCACACCTTGTTGATTGTCACACAAGGAGTTGAAACTGGAAGTCCTGAGCCTAAGGCAACTTGCCTTGCAGGATTTTGACCTGCTCCTGCTTGCAAGACTTGTCCAAAAATTACCTCTTCAACTAATCCAGAATCAGGGTCTATTCCTGTTCTTTTCAATAATTCCTTAACTGAAGCAACACCGAGGTCTACCGCTGAGAATGGAGATAAAGTCCCCATGAACCTGCCTATAGGGGTTCTAGCAACCCCACAAATGACGACTCGCTTCTCTCCCATAAAATTCCGAGATAAAACGAGATATTCAACTTTTCATGCTGAGTAATTGGAAAAACAAGCCGATTCATTGAAACGGAAGTTAATTTTGGACAGGACATGGCAAAAATCAAGTCTGGTTTCACCCCAAAACGAGAAAAGAACGAAATGCGTCACGTAGAAGTTGAGTTGGACTTCACTCCTAATGCACTTGCATCCGTGCTTTACAGACAGGGAGACACCGTCATTCTTGCATGTGTTACCAAGGAAGCAAGGCTTCCTGGCTGGTTCCCAAGAAACGCTACCAAAGGCTGGGTCCATGCTGAATACTCTCTTCTACCAGCATCCACTGATTCTAGATTCAGAAGGGAGAGAAGAGGAGCTAAAGGAAGAACTCAGGAAATTGAAAGATTGATTGCTCGTTCCTTGAGAGCAGCAGTTGATTTGGAAGAATTGGGTCCAATAGCACTGAATGTGGATTGTGATGTCCTTAATGCAGACGGTGGTACAAGATGTGCTGCTATTACCGCAGGTAATATCGCTTTGAGACTAGCGGTCAGAAGACTAATTGCAAACGGCACATGTATGCCTGCTGACCTGAGATTAACCGAGGACCAAAAGAAGGAAGGAGTCGCTCCAGCCACTATGACAAATGAAGAAAAGAAATCCCATGAAGCAAGAGTGCTTCCACATGAATTAGCAGCGGTTTCGGTTGGTCTGATTGATGGTGAAGTGTACTTAGACCTTGATTATGACTTAGACTCTAATGCTGATGTTGACATGAATGTAATCAAAACCAGTGATGGTAGGTATGTTGAGATTCAAGGAACTGGGGAAGAGAGCACTTTCTCTGGAGAAGAGTTGATCAAACTTCTATCCGTAGCAGACGGTGGTATAGATACTATCTTCGAGGCTCAAAAGATTGCTTTAGAGGACATTCAATGATTTTTGAAAGGTTTTTCTTATACAAATTATCAATAATGAGACAATCTTTCAGAATGCTGTGAAGACCAAGCCTCTTGTTTTACATCTTGCTGCAATTTTCTTAGGTTTTGCCTTTACATGGGTTGGAATTCAACACTTTACCGACACAGAATGGTTCGAGCCCATAGTGCCAAAATTCTTCGAAAATGCAAGATTTTGGGTCCTTGTAACCGGATACATGGAAATTGGATTAGGGCTAGGTTTAATCATTCCAAAAACAAGAAGAATTGCTGCTATCGGGACATTTGTTTTCCTTTTGGGAATTTACTGGGCTAACCTAAACATGTGGGTCAACGACATTCCTTTGGGTGGTGTGACCTATGGACAATCATTCCATTTGATTAGATTATCAATTCAGATATTAATGATCATAACTACTCTTCTAATTGCAGGTGGCATCTATGATGTACCAGAAAAAATGAGAAACTAATCAAGTGCTTTGGAAGGTGGGTCAGGCCGGACTTGAACCAGCGACCTCCGCATCTTCAGTGCGGCGCTCTCCCACTAAGCTACTGACCCCGAGCAATCTCGCCAAAACCCGCATGACTTCAATCCTTCGCTATCTGCAATATCGATTTTCGAAATATGATTTCAAAATATAATCAGTATACTGAGTACAGATATTCAAATACTCTCATCAAAATGAAGCAAAGCGTTGATGAAATGGAACTTACTGGACTTGACATGGCTGGTGGAGATTCTAAGAAGTCCAGTCATGACAATTCCGACCAGCCCAACAAAGATGCTTCAGTTTCCAAGGACCTTGCGAGCATTCGTCGTAGAAGAGCAAATGACAAAGGAAAAAGATTTCCAACTCAAGTCGAAGACTTCGTTTTAATCCTCGGTTTTGTTTATGGAGCGCTATTTGCACTTCTCCTATTTTCCATGAGCTCTGGCGTGTTTGGGGATTCAACTTGGATGGATCACGCAGCAAGTCAAACCTTACTAGATAGAGGTGATGAATGCAATGAAATCAGTGAGACTCCGTGGGTCCACCTTTACACGGACAACGACAACGAAGCCATTGCCATAGGTGGATACAATCTAGACCAAGGATTAGCATTTGTCAACTCAAGTTTCTTTGAAGTTGTAGATGAAAACACAGAGAGATTTGAACTTAAGCAAGAGGAAAATATGACGGTTAGCAGCTCTGGGACTGTCGAAACTTCCGTATCATTCCATGATTTAGACGAAGCCACCTATCGTTTAGAGGTTTCAATTTCAGTGGATAAGTCCACAGATGATGGGGAACAAGGAGAGATTGCTACTAACTCGATCGTATTCAAATTAGAAAATACTTCTTCACCACTTTCAGGTTTACCGATGATAAGTGATGAATCACACTTAGAGGCACACGTCATAGAAAGCGGCGTCAGAAACTGCTGGACCATGACGGAATTAGGTAATTGGGGATTCGTGTTGATGGGGGCAGAACTTGGTGGTGGACGTGAGACTGCAATGCTTAGTGGTGGGGCTGCTGGAATACCTGCTTGGTGGATGGCATACATTTCACTGTCCCTATCAGTGGTATCACTTTTCCTTCTTTACCCATTAATGTACAAGGTCTATCATCAAGACACTGACGACATGCTATCAAGGCACCATATCACTCAACTAGTTCTAGAAACTGTGGAAAAATCAGCGACCCGGCTAAAAATCGATGTGGATTGGGAATTGTTCAAAGTCGATCCAAGAGACTTATCGGTTGACATAATCGTACCCTACAAGGATACTGACGATACACTCTCTGACCACATGGATGTAAGAGCAGAAGTATTGAGGGAAATCCTAGAAGAATTTGCCATTTTTAGAGTATTCAAACCAGTTCAGTTAACAGTAAGAAGCATTGGTTCAGATTCCGGCGCTATTGACTTTGATTCTGGAATAGGAGTTGGAAGATCGGAGAAAGCTGATTTATCCAAAGGTATGGATTATACTTCATTCTTTGATGACCTGCACACGCTTTCAAGTATCGAAGATAATGTAAGGGAGGCACTTGACAAGTACTTCTCAGACAAGCCAAATCTTGCAATGGTCGGCTGTATTGTCACAAGCGATGACAGGAACGTATTGGTAAATCTAATTTTCAAACCAAACACGAGGTTTGCTTTCTTCAGATTCAAAGAAACTGCTGTAGATATTCAAAATAATCTGCACGAATTCCTCACCAAGGAGATTCCAGATTTATTTGACAGGCAACAACTCGTTATGAAAGTGAGAAACCAAGTCTCGACTCTTGCCGATAGATCCGGTGCTGGAAGGGTTGAATCTGATAAGAAATCAAAAGACAGAGTCGCTGCTATTGCAAAACAAGATGGTCTAGGAGGCAGAGTTCTTCAAACTAAATTCGTTGGTAATCTGCTATCAACGGTGGAATACACTGCCAACGAAAAGAGAGACATGATTAACAAATATGGATTCTGGGGATTAATCGGTTTTGTTTGGATTCCGTTTATGGCCTCTGGTGTAATTGTAGGATCTATGCTTGGAATGCTATCAAGAATGAAGTTCATGCGAGTATTATGGGCTGTTCTAGTAGGCGGTACTGCTGCTTCGGTGACTTGGGCATACACCGCTGAAGGAATTATACGATTCATGCACGCATACAGGTTAGAAGCATTCATACCAATCGCAATCTGTGTATTTATCTTGTTAGCGGTAATTCACATGAGAACGACCAAAAATCGAAGACAAGCAGAGCTTTTCGAGGATACTCTTTTGGAAAATTTCCACGAAGAATTCTCTTCAAAATACGGTACAGAATGAGGTGCTTGCTTGGAAAAAATAACGCTTATACAAGCAAGAGAAGGTAATCTTGGAGACAGATTGAAACTCGGAATCATAACAGTTAGCGATAGAGCATCAATTGGAGAATATGAGGATCAAGGAGGTCCAGCAATTCTTGAATTCTTCAAAGAGGCATTGTTAAACGAATTCGAAGTGAATTACTCGTGTGTTCCTGATGAGCGCAATAAGATTCGAGACGAACTTATTCATTTCTCAGACGTTTTGGGATGTGACGTTATAGTGACTACAGGAGGTACTGGACCTGCACACAGGGATGTTACGCCTGAAGCAACTGAGGATGTGATAGAAAAATTACTGCCAGGATTTGGTGAACAAATGCGAGCAATATCCCTCGCTTTCGTACCAACTGCAATCCTTTCAAGGCAACTAGGTGGGGTTAGAGGACAAAGTTTGATCTTTAACCTTCCTGGACGACCGAAGGCAATCAGAGAAACTATTGACGAGATATGGCGAGCAGTGCCTTATTGTGTTGATTTAATTGGTGGAGGATATATCCATTGCGACAAAACAGTATGTGATGATTTCAGACCAAAGTCAGCGATTAGAAAATAAATTTCATAGAAATAGTTGATTAGCCTAATCCTATTGCTAATACCATGCCAAAAGGAAACCTGCTTGTAACGAACGCAAGTATCGTGCTTGAAAGCGAAATATTAGTTGGTGACCTAAGGATTCAAGATGGTATTATCCACGAAATCTCTACTAGCACAAAAATCGAAGCTAAGGAGGGGGAATTAGTCGTTGATGGAACCGGTTTGCATCTGATGCCGGGAATGATAGACCCCCAAGTTCACTTTAGAGATCCTGGACAACCCGAAAAAGAAGACCTATACAGCGGAAGTGTCGCTGCCGCAAGCGGTGGAATAACCTCGTTTTTGGATATGCCAAACAACGTTCCATCGATTACAGATTTGAAAGGCATGCAAGGAAAATTGGACACTGCAGCAAGTAAATGCATCACAAACTACGGTTTCTTCATCGGAGCGACTCCTGACAATGTAGAAGATTTACAGGAAGCTGTAGGAACTCCCGACAAACCTATCGCAATTCCAGGAATCTGCGGAATAAAGATCTTCATGGGCTCATCTACTGGAACACTTCTAGTGAATGGACAGGACGCTCTTGAAACTATCTTTTCAGGTACTGCGGGCTTGATCGCAGTTCATGCAGAAGATGAAACTAGGATGGATGAAAGATGGGAGATGCATAAGGAAAGGACAGATATGGCTGCTCATGCTGAATGGCGAGACGACCAAACAGCCCTGATTGCAACAAAGAGAGCCGTAGACTTAGCTCAAAGACATGGACATAGGCTCCATATTTTACACTTGACAAGCGGAATAGAAGCAGAATGGCTGCAAGGAATTACTGGAATGCCAGACTCATTCGATTCTGGAGCCATAATTACCACAGAAACTCTTCCACAGCATTTGACTTTTGATGAACTTGATGTTGAAAGAGAAGGGACTCGATTGAAAATGAACCCTCCTATTAGATACGCCAAAGACAAGGAATTACTTTGGAAAGGACTGAAAAATGGAACTATACAATGCATCGCTACCGACCATGCACCTCATACACTTGAAGCAAAATCAAAGGGTTTCCCTAAAGCACCAAGCGGCATGCCTGGAGTGGAAACTTCCCTTGCAGTAATGCTCACCCATGCTAATGAAGGAACTTGTAGTATCTTTGACGTAGTCAATTGGATGTCAGCAGCTCCTGCTGCACTTTTCCAGATGCAAGGTAAAGGAAAATTAGAGGTGGGCTATGACGGTGACATCATTTTGGTTGATATGGAAAATACTGCTATTGTCCAAGATGAGAACTCATGGTCAAGAGTGGGGTGGAATCCAAATCGTGGCAGAGAGTTAACCGGCTGGACACAATTAACAGTAGTTGGAGGAGTCCCTGTTTTCCAAAGAAATCACAAGACTGGGCAGAAGGGAGAAGTGATGGTCTCCGCTGGAGAAGTTGGAGAAGCATTGGTTATGCTGCCATGGAGTTAATCAGGATAAAGAGTATAATTTACCGTATTTCTCTTCAAGGTAGTCCAAGAAATCATCACTAGTAGGCGGTTTTCCTGTAGCAGATTCTATCAATTCACTTGGAGTTAGCAAACTCCCTTTTTCATGAATTTTCTCTTTTAGCCATCTAAGCATTTTCGACCAGTCTCCAGATTTTGTCATTTCAGAAACACTTCCAAGCTCTTCATCAATTTTATTCATGAGTTGCGAAGCATACAAATTACCCAATGTGTAAGTCGGAAAGTAACCAAATGCCGACATTGACCAGTGTATGTCTTGAAGACAACCCTCAGTATCATTGCTTGGAGTTATACCAAACCAATCTTTGAACATTTGATTCCATACTTTTGGAATCTCTGAAACTTTGAGTCCTTCGTTGAAGATCTTCTTTTCAATTTCATATCTCAACATTATGTGAAGGTTGTAAGTCACCTCATCTGCCTCTACTCTAATGAAAGAGGTATCAACCTGATTTGCAATTAGATTCAGTTCAGCGCTCGTCCAATCGGGGCTGTCTGGGAATTCCTCCTTGAACCAAGGTAGGGCTACCTCCCAAAACTCACTGGTTCTTCCAATCTGGTTTTCCCAAAAACGAGATTGTGATTCATGGACGCCAAGTGAGATTGCTGATCCTCGAGGCGTAAGAGAATGTTCTGGATGAAGTCCTTGTTCATACAATGCATGCCCTGTTTCATGCATTACGGCATACAAACAAGAAAATGGGTCCTTCTCATCAAATCGGGTAGTAAACCTGGTATCCCCTTTCCATAGTCCTGCTGAGAATGGATGGGTTGATGCATCCATCCTACCGTAATCAAAGTCAAAGCCCATCGCTTCGCTAACTTTCTGACAGAATCTTGTTTGTGCTTGCTCTGAAAATTCCATTTCCGAAGGTAATTTAGGAATGGACATATTCTTCTTTGCCTCCATAATTTTAGCCAAAAGTGGAACCAACCTAACTCTCAGACCTTCAAATAATTCATCATAATCAGCGACGGTCATACCAACTTCATATTCATCTAGTAGAGTATCATATGGAGTATCTTTCTTTGGCAAGTATTCGATTTTTTTCCTTGTCATTTCAACGAGATTTTCAAGTGAGGATTGGAATAAGGAGAAATCAGATTCTTGTCTTGCTTTCTGCCAAGTTAACAACGCCTCAGAACGTGCTTTTGCAAATTCTTGTACAAACGACTCAGGAAGTAAAAGTGCTTTGTCGACCTCTCTTTTCATTTCTCTCAAATTTGAAGAAAGGTCCTGATCAGTCCCCGATTCTGCAAGTTCTGAGATTAATTGCTTCAATTCTGGATCTGTCATTCTCTTGTGAACTTCTGCTGCCAACCAAGAGAGAATATCTGACCTAGATTCTGCACCACCTTTTGGCATAATTGTTTCTTGGTCCCACCCTAGGTGCCCTCTTATTCCATTCAGCCTGTAAATATCTTTGACTCTCGAGATGAAGAGTTGTTCTTTCGCCATGACTCGCCCAATTCATGATGCATGAAGAAGGCTTGTGATTCTAAATCTCGAATTAAAATAACTGCCACAAATTGAATAGAGATGAAATCTTGGACTAACCATGGTCCTACCATTCCGCAGGAAAAACACTCCAGTGGAAGGGGAACAAGTCCCAGACGATAGTGAGATTCTAGAAATTGTTGACCAGATAGAGGAAGAACTTACTTCAAATCGTAATGCTGAACAGAAAACGATAGATTCTGAACAAGACTCTGAACTAACACAAAAACTGAATGCTTCTGCTAAAACAGTAACTAGGGTTTGTATGGACATCAGAAGAAACGAAAATGTTCTGATTATCTGTGATCCATCTACTAGCGAAATTGGGGCAGCATTACATGAGGCAGCCCTAACGTTAAGCGATAGAGTTCTTCTTATGATGATGCCAAAGGGTAAGCATCATGGTGATGAGCCACCCACTCCAGTGTCGAACTTGATGAGGCAACAAAACGTCATCATCGCACCAACAAAATATTCTATCACTCACACTAAAGCCGCAAGAACTGCACTAAATGAAAGGGCAAGAATCGCAACGATGCCAGGAATTACTACCAAATTATTCACTGAAGGTGGAATAACAGCAAATTTTGAGTCAATCAAAGGTGAAATATCCGAGAAGGCAATAGCCCTCAGAAGGAAAAGATTCATTTCAGTAAGACACGAAAATGGAACCGATCTTAGTTTCGAGGTGGGTTGGAGAGATTGGAACCAGGATGACAACGGAATCTGTAATCGTCCAAAGATGATTACAAACCTACCTGCAGGGAAAATCTTCGTTATGCCCAAAGAAGGAAGCATGAATGGAACTCTCGTTATCGATGGATCGTGGGATTCGAATTTAATCGAAGAAAATCTGGTTCTGCAAATTGAAAATGGATTAGTGATGGATATTTCTGGTGGAGACCTTGCCGTTAGAATCAAAAACGACTTTTCTCAACATGCTCTGAAATTACCCAAGAAAGATCAAGATTTAGTTTGGACAATAGCCGAGTTTGGCATTGGACTGAATCCGATGGCTAAATTGGTTGGAAATGCCCTCGAAGATGAAAAATGCTACGGCTCTTGCTACTTTTCCATGGGAGATAATTCTACATTCGGAGGAAATGCTAATGTCGGAATCAACATGGTAGGAATTATGAAATCTGCCAACATATATGTTGATGATAAACCGTTTTTAATCAACGGGGAATTTCAATCTTAATCATTGATTTCTAGTACCACATATTGGACAGAATCGCCATTGTGGGTCAACTCCGATTCCACATCCACGACAGTACATTCCTGACATTATTGTTGGTTGGAAGCCTTGATTCATGTTTTGATTGAAATTTTGATTTGAAGAAAAGCCTTGGTTAAATTGCTGATTTTTGAATTGTTGATTGAATTGCTGGTTTTGATTTTGGAAGGCTTGATTCAGGTTATTTTGATTCATTTGGTTTTGATTAATCTGTTGTTGTGGGGGATTTTGCCCTTGATTAGGCAAACTCATGCCACCGTGGACTGTTTGATTCTGTGTCTGGTTCGGAGGAGATTTTGAACCGATTGGAGCCCTTACAGGTGCCGCTCTAACTGGCTTTGGAAGATTGATTTTATTCTCTGTAGCTTGACTTGCAATTACTTCTCCTAGACTTACCGAGCCATCTCCATCCAAGTCAGCTGAATCATGTATATCCTTTGCCTGCTCAACTGAAATTTCCATAGCTGTTGCAATTTCTTCCACATCAAGGGTTCCATCGCCATCAGCATCGGCTGCCTCAAATTTTTCTGCAATACTAACAAAATCGTCTGGGAAATCTTCCACAGTTGGTTCTTCAGCGACCTCATCTTCGTCAGACTCGACTTGAATAGATTCTTCAGTACTTGTTACAACCGTAGGTTCCTGTTCTGTAACTTCTGCACCTTCAGAGGCAGGACTGCCAGTAAATGCACTCGCAAATGCATCGAAGGTGGCCTTTTCCATCTCTCTTTCATCGGGTGTAGGTTCTGCTCTTTTTACTTCAGGCATTGGACTAACTCCTGAAGGCAAAGGTACTGATTCTATTTTTACAGGTTGAATTTCCTCTTCAACACTCGGCTCAACTACTACTTCTTTACCAGGTAATGGAACCGATTCTATCTTTTCCTCAGGCTCTACCTTCTTTGGTTTAACCTCAGTTTTTGTGACTTTTTCTTGTTCGGATTTCTTTGCTGGTTTCGGAACGCTGACCACTGATGGTTTTGCAGTACCACTTGCAAGGGTAGAAATTGGGGTAAGATTTCCTGATGACGCGAGATTACCATTCAATTCTGATGCTACCGCAGAGAGAGACTCAAGGCTTGACTCTGGATTGGAAAATAATATTTCCAATTGCTCTAGATACTTGCTAACTTCTTTAGAATCTCCTGTGGAATTAGCAATTGCAAATAATTTAAGCAGTTTCATGGGATCGCATAGTGATGATAATGACTCAATTTCATCCTTTGAAAGATTCGAATTACCGGATTTTGTATCACCCATTGAATTGGGAAGACCAAGATAATCACACAGGTTATCTGCCATCGACATAATTCCGAGGTGACCGGCTACTAGATAGTAGATTTCACCACCCTCACAATTCAAGGATTGACTTGCAAGTTCGAAATCAAATTCTCCGGGCTTCAGGACTACATCTCCGAGCAATGAGAAGAATTTTTCGAATGCTTCCGGTCTATCCATTGACATCATGGAATGGACTATGTCAGAAGATTCTGTTACACCAAAATATGCTGCAGCATCATCTACATCTATTCCATCGGGGATAGATGCTCCGGTAACTTCTCCTGCCATCCTATCACGCCTGTCTGCCGGTATCAAGTGCCCTTCTTGAGGATAGTGCCTCCAAATACATCCCTAGTTATTTCTTGCAATCGAAATTATTGCCCTCGATTGCTCAGCATTCCAACCTGTCTGTTGCAATTGCATTAAGATAACCCGCTCTTGCTCTCCTTCACCTATCGCTTGAATTGTCCAATCCACCGCTAGTTGTCTATCCGCTTCTTGTCCTGAATCAAATACAGACATATCTACCTGAATATTTGCTTTCCTTACTTTTTTGCCTGCAACTTTAACGCTCTTCTTTTTCGCTACTTTAGATGAAGGCTCTTCTATTGCTTTAGAAACACCGGGTGGACCTCGACCAGGTGGTCCACGACTTGGAACACCTCGTCCTGGTGGACCTCCTATTGGCTTCGTTGTCTCGACGAAAGACGTTTGATTTTGAGCAGATCTACTCACCGTTGAATTCCCGGGTGGTCCTCTTGCATTAGGACCTGATTTCGGCGGACCACTCGGTGCAGAACTAGTTCTTCCAGGTGGTCCAGAAGGAGACCTTGGTGCATTTCTCGCAGGTTGCGAAGAATCTTGTGAGGTTGCGTTGCGAGAAGGCATAGGCTTCGATGAGGCGTAAAATGATGACATGAAATCATCTTCATCATCATCGTCATAGTAATCTTCGTCATCATCGTCATCATCTAAGTCAAATCCTCGGGAAAACATTCTACGAATGACGATTAGCATAAGTATTAGGGCTAATAAAACAGCACCACCTGCTGCAATTAGGGTCATCATATTCAATCCGAATAATTCAAATTCACCATTTTCTTGACTATCAGCTGGACATCCAAAGGTTCCACCATCTTCTTCAGCCTCAAAAGGACAAGGATCTCTATAATCATCGATTAGGTCGCCGTCAGTATCTCTTTGGTTTGCTGCGCAGCCATTCTCGTCAACTTGGGAGGCAAATGATTCATCTGTGTCTGGACAAAGGTCTGGATTGGCTCCATCCTGGTTATCTCCTACGAAATCACCATCCTCGTCCTCCCATTGAGTGGGTTCATCTGGGAATGCGTCTTTGAAGTTCCAATGTCCATCTTGGTCATCATCAGGACAACCTATGTAATCAATCGTTGAGTTTCCGAATTCTGATGGACAATAATCAGAATTTGTTCCGTATGGATTATCACCATAACCGTCACCATCAGTATCATTCCATTGACTAGAATCGGCAGGGAAAGCATCTCCAGTTTGGTTTTCCCTGAGGCCATTTGTTGCGTTAAGAAGATAGTCGTACTCTCCAAAATAACCGTCACCGTCCAAATCTTGATCTAACTGTGATTCGTCGAGGCAACCTGTTGAATCAACAGGGTAACCATCAGGTGTATCCGGACAGAGATCTGTTGAATCGACCACACCATCACCATCTGAATCACGTTGGTCGATTGAGCATCCGTCCTGATCTACAGTTGCATTAACGGCTGTTTGAGGACAGAGGTCAACTGGGTCAAGTACTCCATCACCGTCAGTGTCTGCTTGATTTTGCTGGTCTGTACATCCCGAAGAATCAACTTGAATTCCTGCTAAACTATTAGGGCACAGGTCGATATCATTTGTGACCCCATCTTCATCATCATCTAGTTGGCTATCCGCACATCCATTCAGGTCTACACTCGAACCTATGGGCGTACCCAAGCACAAGTCAACAGAATCGTATATTCCATCTCCGTCTTCATCATCAGCAGCCGGGCATCCCATTCCGGGATCTCCATTCAATTTCGTGCCGTTCAAAATACCTGCAACATATGGGCAAGCATCCGGATTAACTCCAGCAGAATTATCACCGAATCCATCTCCATCATAATCCCAAAATTGAGTTGGCTCGAATGGCATATCATCTGCAGCGTTTGACCAACCATCTCCATCGGCATCGGGACACCCAGGATTGGAAACCTTTGAAATTGTCATTTCTAATTCGTTTACATAGAATGAAACTGAGTTGAATGTCGATTCACCGTATACAGCGGGGCAACCGTCTAATTCTAGACCTTTGGAATTATTTCCAGTATAATTACTGGTCCAAGCATCTGGATAGCCATCATTATCATCATCAACTGCTGCTGCAATATTTGTTGGGAATTTATCAGGGTTGGTTGCTTCGTCGCTGGAATTATCTCCGTATCCATCTCCGTCGGTATCAGCCCATTGAGTTGGGTCATTTGGCCACATATCTGCGCCATCTTCGGCTAAGTATGGGAAGAGAGCGTCAGGCTCAGGGTCACTTGCACCATCGCCGTCGCTGTCGATGCAGCCGTTTCTATCCCTGAAGGAAACACCGTAATCCCAGGGGCATTGATCTCCATCTAAACCGCTCTTGTTATCTCCAAAGCCATCACCATCTGTATCTTTGTACTGGCTTGGGTTATATGGGAATAAATCAGGAACCGCATCGTCTTGAGATGAGTGGCTTGTAGCACAACAATCCGGTCCAGAGTTATCACCATAGCCATCATCATCAGAGTCTAGCACTTGTTTCCAGTTAAGGTCAAATTCGTCACCAGAATTCCATGCACCTAAATTCTTGGACCATCCATCTTGGTCGATGTCTCTACATCCTAGCCTATCAAAATAAGACAGGTCGTTGGCAGTTGGACAATCATCAAGGGTGTCTGGGAAGCCGTCGTTATCTGAATCAGGGCAGCCAATTCCATAGAATGTAGATGGACCGGAAGAGGCAGGGCAAAGATCTGCATAGGGTCCGTTGGGATTGTCTCCAGCCCCATCTCCGTCAGAATCTTGCCATTGATTTCCTAAGAACGGTAAATCATCGATTTCATCAAAGACAAGGTCTCTATCTGCATCGTGATAGAACCTTAGCAAGTCGACATCCATGTCAGTTGGATCGAATAATGTAGTGTAGATTGATTGATTGAAAATCTCTGGATGAACATCAATCGCTGCCCTTAGATCTCCAAATTCTATGCTTCTCCAAGTGTTCAATCTTAGGTCAAAGGTATTCCAGACTAAATTATCAGAACTTGATGAGGTGAACAAGATTATGCTATTCTCATCTTTTACGACATTGAATAATCCGTTTGTTGTAGGAGTCGAGGCTTTGTGAGAAGTCCAAGTTTCGTCAAATGTGTGCAGAGGATATTCGTTGCTTGAGCCCTTTACTGCGATTACAACATCATTGTGAACTGCTAAATCTGCTTGGAAACTTCCAATTGAACCATTTGCTTTTGGCAATATTGTCTGCGTCCAATTTGTGGCTGTTAAATTCTTATGATACACATTTAGATTACCAAGTGAATCAAGGCTTGAAACAAACGTGGTGCCATTGTCATCTACTGCTATGTCGATGTCGCTTTGTAAGTCAGTCATATCTGTTATCACTGAGGAATAAAGCTGGTTGTGGTCAAAATTCCAAACTGAAAGTGTTGAATTTATGCCATCTGATTCAATTAAAGCGGTTGATATCGAACCATTTTCTAAAATCAACGACGGGCTAGAATCAGATACAGCATGACCGCTGCCACCCAAGTCATCTATTGCCCATGCTGAACTTGATTTGTGAAGTACTTTCAATTGATTTGTATTTGAATCCCTATAAGTGATGTATATCGTGCCGTTATCTGCTACCATAACGCTTGGATTTTCAGAGAGGGTTGTTTGAGAGATTACTAGTTCGCTATTCCAAGCCGATACTCCTCTCGTGAACATGTAAATTTGTTGGGCAGAGCTAGATGCTATTGCGATATACTGATTCCCGTTATCATCGATTGTTGAACCTACAAAATCCCCAAAAGACCCAGACGAAACTAGTTCCTGTTCCAAAGCCACATAGCCGCTAGCTGTGACAAGGTTAATTCCATCCTCGTTGGATGTTGTAAGAATTAATGGCTTTCCTGCGGAAGTAACTGCGTAGGATATATTTCCATTGGTTTGGAATTCGTATGGATGATATGAAACCCATTTCCCAGTTGGAGTAGTGTCCTCAATATGTTCATAATGAGTCAAAATGGTTGTGTTATCCACTTCGCTTGTGTAGAGCAGGCTAGTTTCTCCTCTAGATGCGATTCCTACTTCGAGTTGCAAAAGTTCTCCAGGTTCAGTGAATTCAATCGAATCCCAATTCCTCTTTTCGTGGAATTGATAGGTCAAAGCGAATGAACCACCCTGCGTTGTATCCCGTTTTGAAAGTGCAATTTCGGTCAGCCCATCACCATCTATGTCAAACCCAGGTGCTATCGCCAATCCGAGCATCTGTTGCGGATTTGCTCCGCTAATGATTGTTTGAGTATCGGCTCTTAATCCATCAGGACTTCCTAGAATCAAGTCAACTCTACCTGAACTGTCTGCTTCTAATGCCATTATCAACAAATCATCATAGCCGTCTTCATTGACGTCTCCAGCAGGCATGAAGTTTGTACCATACCTCTCATTTGCTGTAGACCCAGAACTCATTAGATAAGAAGCTGGTAAAGTCTCTCCTCCCTCGATCATCCAAACTGTTCCAGAGTTGTATGCGCCTGGTGTTGTTTGGTTATACAACTCTGAAACGAATAAATCATCATACCCATCTGAGTTTATGTCGCCAATGATTTCTGCTTGTCCACCAAGCAGTCTTCCTTGAGCGTTAGATTGAATTGTATAATCGGGCGTTCCATTGAAACCGGTGCCGCTTGAATAGAAAATCTCGATTGAAGAATATCCGAAGGAATCTGATTGTGTACCTGTGTTAGTGATGACTAAATCGCCGAAGCCATCTCCGTTTAGGTCACCACCACCAGCAATACTTCTACCAAAAAATGGTCCGATTCCTGTTTGGGTAATGTTTCTGCCAAATGTAAGGGATTGACCTCCGTAATACACTGAGACTTGACCCGTGTGGTTATCACCGGGCAGAATGATAGTAACATTGCTTGAAAGAACTGCAAGTTCATCATCACCATCTCCGTCAGCGTCGGAAAGACGTTCTAAATCAGAACCAAATTCATCGGTGGAATTGCCCCTTAGGATTTGATCTGAAACATTGGAAAGACCACTTTGGCTTCCAAAATATATCTCCACTATTGATTCGCCGGGAGAACCGATCGCTAAGTCATCAAAGCCGTCAGCGTTGAAGTCCCCGACAGCTAATCCTTTGCCGTAATGAGCGTTATCGGATGAACCCTCTAGAGCAATTACATCTGCAGTAAGCCCACTCGAATTTGTTTTTGTGATGAAGACTATACCTGCTGAAGTATTGTTGGATGTATCAGCCGTTGGATTTGCTGCTACTACTTCAGTGAAACCGTCCCCATCGAAGTCAGCAGCCAAGAATTTAGTTTCTTCAATGTCATTTCCGGCAAGATAAGTATCGATTGTTGAAGGAGAGATTCTGCCAGTATCTTGACCTTCTAGAGAACGGAGCAACTCGATATTGAAAGAACCATTCAGTTGATTCACAGTTGCTACCTGCTCGACATTATCCCCATCTAAACTCATTCCTATTACGTTGGAAAGCGTGTCGCCCCTGGAAAGGACTGAGTTGGTAACTGCTTGACCATCGACTTTGATTGAACGCACTTCTTTGAGGTCCTCTCTGAAGTAAACAATGTGAACTACCGAGTTGGAGTCAGACCTTAACTCAAAATCCTCTCCGACAGGACCAATATCCAGTATACCGTCTTGCCAAAGAATTCCTGTGAAATTAACTCTCCAGAGTTTTCCATCAACGTCTCTAACAACAGACCACTCTCTGTCATCAACACTTACCATTTCAATATGAGTTGCGTTAATGTACTCTCTCATGGTTCTGATATTCCAGCCATCTGAAGTGTAAATTGAATCTTGGACCACATACCTTGCAGATTTCAAATGTGGTCCATCTGCGTACACAACTCTGGGCTTTCCGTGCTCGGTAAGCATCAAAGCACAATCAACTAATTCGTTTTGGAAGGTGACCGTATCGATCAACCATGAAGAGATATTACCATCGTTTGTTACGTGTGCGTACATGATGTCCCCGTCGGATTCAGACCAACACATGCTAACTGATTCGTCGGTGTTCAGAGCGATGTCTGGATTTCCAATTTCGGTGTTATTTTGATTTAAGTAAAGATTACTTTCTATCCAATAATCCAAACTACCCTCATCACGAACTGTTGCTTGGATTAATCCCGCATAATCCAAATTATCACCAGCAAATTCATGGGAATTACCATCGCTGAATGTAACGACTTTATTGGAAGAAATCGAATCACTGAGTTCGTTTTCAGTTTCAAAATCAATTATTGTTGGAACCAAAACTTGGATCAGGAGAAGCACTGTTAAAATCCCGCACGCACCACGGCTATTGCTGATGTGCCGGGCGCGCATAAGGTTCACACATCAACTAACATTCAAAATGCTTGTCCGTAATCGTCTAATTTTAAATTGAACTAATTGGGTTTGAGCAACATTCATTTTTAACTGATTTTTCGAATCTATGATGGCAAATATTTCCGATCGCGTTTTGGTAATAGCAAATGGTGAAATTCCCTCTTCGGAGGTTGTCAATAATTTGTTGCAAAATTGCGATTTTATAGTCGCATGCGATGGTGGACTAAATCACTGTAATAAGTTGGAAATTATCCCAGATCTTTTGTGTGGAGATTTTGATAGCATAGATTCTGATTTATCTGAGGGATTAAATTCTGAATTTACTGATGTAATCCAAATGCAAAATCAAGACAAAAGCGACCTTTCAAAAGCCCTTTCCTACCTTCGAGATGAAGGATTTACATCGATTGATGTTATTGGAATAGAAGGTGGAAGATTGGACCACCAATTTGGCGTATGGTCATGCTTGATTGAATCCGATTCCTATGCATCCTTACACTACGAAGATTTCGTACTGAAGAGGGTGCCCAACGATACTATTCAACTCCAAACTAAATTAGGCAAAATCGTGTCATTGCACGCGATAACCCCCTGTAAAGGAGTCAGCCTGGCTGGATGTAAATTCACTCTCAACCACGATACTTTGGAAATCGGTACAAGAGGAATACACAACCTAGCTCAAGCAGAGACAATCGAAGTCAGCAAAGTTTCTGGTGAACTTCTTGTAATGATAGAGCGATAATCATCTAGCCTTTTTTGGCAGTTTTTCAGTCAAATACTTAGAGAAATCTTCTTTTCCATCCCACTTCTGAAGGTGAAGGTCAATTCGTGCCCTATCCCTAGTTTCCTCATAATCGCCCCAGCGCTCTAATAATCCCAAACGGTACCCCAATCTTGCAGAATGCCCGGGCAAAATTACCCGCCAAATCATCGGGATTTTTATTGGAGAAACCTCATTGATAAGTTTTCGAAGAATGGTTGAGCAAGAATTTGTTAAAGAGTGATAAAAGACTGGTTCTTCATGCAAACTCTGCATTTCACGAGCAAATGAGAGAAGGAATGATTTCTCTCTTCTTTTTGAGGTAACCGTCCTATACCTGTGTACTTGGTTGCCCCTTTTGAAAGCCCTAATTCCAACTAGGTCTTTCTCCGTTCCCATGACCAGGTACATCTCGTATGCCCTCCACATTCCGTGCCAAGGGTGATAAGAATCGTCTATTGTTCTGCGAGCCTCGAATGAGAATGAAAAACACCTTCCATCATTAAATTCGAATGAAAGCATCAAATGCGCAACGCCTTTCATCCAAAAGAAATGATCGACTATGAACCAAACATCCTTGATTTCATTGACATTTACGGTTATATTTTCAAGCCACTTCGATTCCTTTTCTTTGTCCTTATGCCAGGTGAAATCACGGACATGAGAGAAGGTGATATCTCCAGTATCTTCATCGATGACAACACTAGATTGGTGTAAACAATAATCATTCCAAGGCTTCGTGAGAGATGCAGTTTTTTTCCTCCAGACCATGAAGAACATCACAACTCTTACGCCTATGTAAAGAAAAATTGGGACAAGGAAAACCCAAATTAAATTCGGTAGACTTGACAGTGACACTTCCACAGCCTTCCCTGTACGAACAGCAAAATAACCTTTTCAAGAATCTGAAGTGAATCCGACAAATTTGCTTATTGAGATTTTAACACTGATTTGAAGACTGCCTGATAATCCTGAGCATTGTGCTCATAGGTATATTTTGATAAGACCCTTTGTCTTCCTTTTTCTGCCTTTGCAGTCATTGATTTTCGATCGCTTAGAGCACGCAAAACCGCTTCAGCCAGAGACTTTTCATTTCCTCTCTCAAACAAATCTCCAACCGTTTCGTCAATCATCTCCGTTAGAGGTGGTTGATTGACGGTAACCACAGGAGTCCCGCTGGCTAAAGATTCCAATGGAATCAATCCTTGCCCCTCATAGAATGAAGGATAGATAACAAGATCAGCACTTCTGAAATGTTGGGCTAATTCTTCAAAAGACATCCCCGGGATTATCCATACTGCGTGGCTAACTCCTAGTTTTTCTGCTTGTTTGAGCAGAGTCTTTCTCATGTGACCCCTCCCTACAATACACAACCTGGCATTAGGTTGCTCTTTTAGGATATGAGGAAGGCTTTTGAGCAGCGTTTTGTAACCCTTCCTTGCAACAAGTCTTCCAACCGCTAACAGTAGAGGAGTCTCTGTGTTGACTTCACCGCTCAATGCAAGTTCATCTGCAGCATCATAGCGCTTTCTAACTGCTTCGTGAGCAAGTTGTTCCTCTTCATCATCATGATTCTTAGGTCTGAAAACTAAGTGATCTACTCCATAAAGATGAGTGAAAACGTTCCAATCATCAGGTGGATTGTACCAACGCTTGAATTCTCTAGCCGTTGATTCTGAAATTGCTATGCAGGCAGCAGACTTTTCTATGCCATATTGTTCATATCTAGAGTAGTATCCGCCGGTGGTAAGAATCGCTAAGTCGTTTGGATTTTTCCATGTTGCAGCTTCCTTATGTTTAGCTGCGAGTTTCATTCCCTCTCTTTCTCCAATCCAAGATCCGTTTAGGCTCGAAACCACTGGCGCTATCTTCTTCTGAATTTCATCATATTCCTTTCTCTTCCAGGAGACCAGAGGCAGCATAAGCAAAATTACGTCAATTTTCTTTTTTTCATGGATTTTGTATAGTGCTTTAATCGAATTTTTCCCGTATGACCTGGTGAAAGCCATTGGTGCCTTCAGCCACTTAACTTCCACGACTTCGACACCATCTTGAGTCGGTGCTTTTTGTTCGTGTTTCCTTGTAATTATGGTAATTTCATGACCAAGTTTGACCAGATGCCCCGCTAGATGAAATACCACTGAACCAATACCACCCCAGCGAGGAGGGTATTCGCCACAGACGATAGCGATGTGCACAAACTACCCGGCTTGATACCCTGTCATGAATTAATCGCAGAAAAACGAATTTATGCTCTTGAAAATACAGAACTTATCTAATCCCAGCAGGAAATAGTTGAAGTGAGAATGAGAATTGGGACAACTATGACCGATGTTCTTCCAGTTACCGTGACTGTTATTCTTCCTACTAGAAACGAAGAAGAGGCACTCGCAGACACAGTAGATGCAATTCCCAGAGATTGGTGTGAGAATTTAGAGATAATGATAGTCGATGGAAGTTCCACCGATAGGACAAGAGAAATTGCGCTGGAGAAAAATATTCGAGTTCATCTTGAGCCTAGAAAAGGCTATGGCAGAGCCTACAGAACTGGTTTTGTTGTAGCAAAGAATGACATAATTGTCACCATGGATGCAGATTGTACTTATCCTGCTGAATTAGTCCCAAAACTCGTAAAGAAACTAATAGATGATGATTTAGATTTCATTACCTGCGATAGATTAACATTAGCTGAAGAAGGTTCAATGTCAGGAATACACGGCTTTGGAAACTGGGGTCTTTCTTTCACTGCAAGACTATTGTTTGGATACGGAATAAAAGATTCCCAATCCGGCATGTGGGTTTTCAGAAAATCAATTTTTGATAATGAGAACATGAGACCAACAAACGATGGCATGCCATTGAGTGAAGAAATCAAAATCCTTGCAAGAAAACACCTCGGGAAACAAAAGGCTATCGAAATTTCAACCCCTTACAGACCTAGAGTAGGTGAAGCAGAGATTCACACTTGGGGCGATGGATGGAAGAATTTCAAATTCCTGTACGCTAAGAGATTTGGCATGAATAAAACGCTTACAGATTGGGGTCCACTTACAGACAATCCAGATTCTATTAACGGTGATCTGCCAGAACAGAAGTAATCAGACATTATCCCAGTCAAATTTGTTAGGGCTATTTGTCTCTTCATCCAGTTCATTTGATGATTCGGCTAGAACCTCTGCTGTTGAATCTACTGCTCCAGATGCTTTCTTTACTTCCACAGGTTTAGTATCACTGGAGAATGCGCCCCAAGATTCTATCTTCTCTAATTCCATTTTCAGTTTTCTTCTCTTTGAAATAATCGTATTAACAACTAATATCAGAACGAGGAATCCAACTCCGGCTAGGATTATCGAAAGATTTGTTCCGTCACCAGCATTTCCTGAAACCTGTATTGTGTCACTAAGAATATCAACGTAAGCATCATCTCCAGTCCCATCGATTGCAGTTATACGAATGAAGGCAGTTCCACCCTGATTAGGGATAACCACTAGCGAGCCTTCCCAAATTCCATCACCATCTTCATCGGTCAAATTGAATTCCCAAGATTGTATTGATAGAGTAAGAGTTGCAGATACATCTTGAGTAGAGCCGTCAGGATCACTCAACTTGATTCTTACGATTAACGAATTTTCAACTCCTTGCTCAAGCGTCTCTGGATTTATTTCAAGGGTATCAGATAGTAGTCTTGGAAGACTTGATTGAACTGTGAAATTGAGATGCTCTTCGTTTGAATTACCTCTAGCATCTTCAACGTACAAAGAAAGATGGTGTTCTCCGCTAGAGAGTGTTATTTCTTCACTCGAACTGGTTGAAATAACTTCAAAGTTTAACTCAGATTGCCATCTACGCCACTCTCTAATTACCATATCTCCGTCTGAATCGTATGATTCCTCTGACAATAAAATCAAATCGCCAGCAGGGTAAGAGTACCTATTTTCAGGAGATATAATTGAGACTACAGGGGCAGATTCAACAACATAAACACTAATTTGTTCAACCCTTGTTAAGCCAGTGGAATCTGTTGCCTCTATCGTCAATACATGGTTTCCTGCAGGTAGAGAAAACTGACTTATGGTTTGAGGATTAACATCTGTAAGTAAGGAATCTGTTAGTAAATTAGAGCGAACTGATAGTGTGAAAGTATCTCCGTCATAATCTATAGACTCCATTGCGTCGAAGTATATTACATCAGCAGAGGTTGTGCTAAAGCCATCAAATGGAGTTGTTAGGTTAATGACAGGTGCAGATTCTACAATTGACAGTTCTACCGAGGATACTACTGGAGAATTTATTCCATCATCTAGCTCTAATGAAATTAGGTGAGCGCCTGCTGATAATCTTTCTTCGAAAATTAACCAATCATCTCCTTCAGGAGTCAACCTGCCATCCAAAGATGAGGACCAATTAATCTGCAGATACTCGCTTCCTGCAAAAGGCTCTACTGGCGAACACCACCAATTACCGATCTCTGGGAAGGTATTGCATGCAGAATCCCAATCGCCAGAACCATTTGCAGAAAATGGAATTAGTTCTGAGGAATCAAATGAAATCAATCCGGTTGGGGTAGAAATTATGCTCACAGGAGCTGAATTCTCTACACTGAGAATCTGCGTAACCGAATTACTTGAGTTAAGATGTTCTGGGCGCAAATCTGTTACTTTCATTTCTATTGTATGAATGCCTCTAGAAAGAGTGCCCATCCAAACTAAATCCGTTTGGTTCGTACCACTGTGAAGCAGTCCGTCTAAGTTGGAATACCACTCAACAGAGATTGCATCTCCCTCCGGGTCAAAAGTTTGGGAGCCATCGAGTGTTACTACATTCTCAGAGAAATTGTTTTCTCTAATGATAGTGAATGTTGGATTTGGAATTTCATTATATAACTCAACTTGGAAGGTAACGGTTGTAGCAGGATTAGTTCCATCATCCGCATAAAGGGTAAGTTGGAACACAGATGGTACTGATTCGCTCATCGAGAGATTGAACCATATCAAATCGGGACAACCCGAAATTGAGATATCTGAAATTGACTGATATGAAGCCTTCACATAACATTGCAATGGATCTAATTCTGGGTCCATTGTACCACTAAAGTTAACTAAAACATCAGCAGTTCTTGGTATGATTAGCTCGTTCCAGGGATTTGGTGGAGGAGTTAATGTTGCCGAAATTATTGGTGGAAGATTTGTTAGTTCAATCGAGCGAGTCTCGCTGACACACTGAGAATTTGTATCACAGATTGTTAAGGTTATATCGTGGACACCATCTGATAATGGAATCTGAGAGGAAGATGCGTCATTGGCTATGAAATTAGTTTGAGTAGATAGTTGCCCGTCTATGGATGACTCCCAAACAAATGTCAAAGCATCATCATCTAAGTCCCAAGAACGGCTTGCGTCAAAGGTTACAGAAGATTGGGAGGGGAAAATATCCTCATCGATTGGAGTATCCCAAATCAAGTAAGGGGGTTGGTTATCTAGAGGTAGAATACAATTTTCAATCTTATTTGAATCAAAGTCGAATTCTGTGTAATTTACAACTCCATCGTATGAACATGATACATTCACTGAATTCCAAACACTAGCACCGGAAAACGTCCATTCCCTTGCTATGAAATCATCAGCCATCAAGGTTCCAATTTCATTGGTTCTTTGTGTAAAACTTGTATCAAAATCTGAAAATGTCACGTTGACATAAGCATCGGGCACACCATTTGAGCGGTTGTTCAAGACCCAAATTTGCATATCAAAAGCCAGTTGAATCTTGCTTTGAGAATCTAAGATAGCAGAATTCAAATCCACTCTGGAGAGATCAGGAGTCCTCAATCGAAGATTCGATGAATTGCTGACATATACTGAGTTCGAGAATGAGGAAGAAGAAAAGTTTGCATTGCTTGAATCCACGTAGAATAAACCGGAACAAGATTCTGTTAATTCAAGTTCAGAACCTACGATGTAGCGATGATTTTTCAGGATTAAACATACTGTGCCGTTATCATTTGAAAGCGTTAGGTCAGAAATGATTGAGGTGACACTGTTGGAGACAAGATTCCTTCCTTTCCAATAGATTCCGTTATTTTCTCCATTTACTACTAATCCGTCGATCTCACCATCTGCATCTACTAGTTCAATAGCATAACCCTCACCATTTGTTCGGTTTGACCAAACCTGTGAATCGGTCAGATGAAACATCCCTGGAATGCTACCTAAACCATCAGAATCTGCAAAAATTTCCGGGTAATCTGGAGAATTATCCATAATTACAGAATCCTCAATCCAAATGTCCACTGAATCCTCGATAAAAATTCCCGAACCTAGATTTTCAAAGACAATACAATTCTTACACCTTACATCTCCTGAATTAGATTCCACATCATTTGATTCGATGTATGTCAATCCAGCTAAGTCTTGAGGCAATACCCCAGTTTGACCATTCCTTAAAGACGTCAAATTATGGAATTCAACATATCTTGAATCGAATACTTTTGCACCAGATAATGAATTATTTTCCAATGTCACATTCTCAACTACAACCGATGCTGAATCAATATTTATTCCCTGCTCACCACTATTTTCTATATGCCAATTAATTCCTTGAATGGCTCCTCCACTAGTTGCTCGGACCCCTGGCCCGTAGGAATTTACGATATGTAAATCATGGAAACTGGGAGCGAAATACGATGACCTTACAGCAATCGACGCGCTGTGCAATCCACCGTTTGTATCACCAGAATCCTTTATTGTGATATTTCTAAAATTAGTGGTTGAATCTACGAAATATAATCTCACGCCAGCCGCATCAGCACCATCAACCAGCGTATTTTCAAACCAAGCACCGCTGGCGTTGACCTCGATTGCCGCATAAGCAATACCTGGAGTTTTTGCACCACTCAAACCAGTTCCTGTTACGGTTAAATTGGTAAAATCAGCGGATTCATAATTGGTATAATTTGTATGATTTAATTTGTCGACATATACGCCCCTATACATCGAATTGCTAATATCCATATCCTTGATTACAGCCCTAGTTCTAACCGAGTCATCGATGTGCCTAACCACTATTCCTGAATCAGCACGATCTATCGTGATATTCTGCAAAAGAGGGACAGAGTCCTCGACCCAAACACCAGATACGAAAGCCCATGAAGAGCCGGTTATGTTATCGATTTCAATGTCTCTAAACACGCCGCCTGAAGATCCCCAAATGTTTAGAGCGCTGGTTAGATGGTTAGTGAATCTCGCTCCGTTTACGATTGGAGTCGAACCTGCACCCACCGATAATCCGATTCCATATCTCCAATCACCCTGCCAGGGAAGATTCTTCCCGGCTGAATTTACAAATAGATTCGAGATTGTAGGATTGGCAGAATACAAATCTAATCCTACTCTGTCTGGATTAATTACCGTTACATTATCCAACTGAGGGTTTGAAGAATATATTGTAACTCCGTAAATGGATTCACCTATTGTTAAGTTCCTAATTATGCTTCCGCGTTGATTCGATGATTGATTGAATTGTATTCCTTCATGATCACTCAAACCAGATGATGTGAGAATTACTGGACAGGTTTCACTACCTTGAATAGTCAATCTTCCATCAACATAAATTCTCTCTCCGGATGGAAGTGTTATGTTTGTACATGGTTGAACGATGACTTCGTCCTGAATTGAGATAGTGTAAGATGAACTGAGTGAAACTGTGCCAGACCATGTGGTCTGTGCTCTAGCAGAGACCTCGAAAATTTTCTCTTGTTCATCCAAAGAATCCTGTGTAACGAGATTTGCTAGAGTGGTTGAGAAAATCATTAACAGAACCAATCCAAGAGCGATTGTTGTGGATTTGTGGGTGTTCTGCATACCTTTAGCATGAGCCTCTATCACTTGAATCCTTCCTGTAAATGGACAGATATTCTCCCCCACATTTTCAATATTTATAGGAACAAGGCATAATACATAGGAGACCATGGAAGTAATGATGCCAGAAGCATTTGTCTTATTCAAAACCGAGCCTCGCTCTGAAAGAGAAGTATACCTAAGACTGGTAAACGATGATTCAATTGTTGAAGTGCATGCACTTTACGGAGAATTCGATTTGCTTGCAAGGGTGCATGCAGAAGATTCTAGCACTCTTTCTAAGATGTTAATGCAAGATTTCAGAAGGATTTCAGGGGTTAGAGAAACTCAAACTATGATTGCGGTGGATTACTGAGGTGAAAAGATGGCTATTGGATTCGTATTAATAACAACAGAACCTGGAAGAGAAAAGGATGTCAGAGAAGCAATTGAAAAAATTGATTTGGTAACAAATCAATGGTTGCTGTTTGGTGCCTATGATTTAATCGCAAGAGTACAGGCTGATGATGAAATAACTCTTACTCAGTGCATTGTAGAAGAGATAAGGACTACAAAAGGAATCGCAGATACGAAGACTTTGATTGGCGCTGAGCTCTAATTCTGTATAAGCGAATGAAGTTCCTTACCAAGTTTGTTTGAAGCACTTAAGCACCCACCTTTTCTGTAGAGAGAAATTGCTTCTCTAATTGCTAAAGCAGGATTGTCAATGAATTTTGATTTCAAGATCCACCACCTTGCTTTCAGGCGTTGAGCAGAACTGCTTGAGAGTGATTCAATTTTTTTGAAATCGATTGTTTTGAAGTATGAGCTTAATTCACTGTCTTCAAGCATGTATAATTTCTCTGCGAGAGATAATTTCAAAGAAGTTGTTTGTAGAGTTGATTTCTCTATACTGGTGTAGTTATCAATCTGAACCATTATCTCATCTTTTTGGCTAAGATTCATTTGTGCTATTGATGACCTCAAAGATAATCTTCTGATGATGATATCGTTCTCACTCGATACCATTTTCAGAGAGTTCCTGTAATCCTCTGCTTTGGCAAAATCATTTGTTAGTAAGGCTGCTGTGTGTTTTATCAGGTTCACTGAAATCAAACAGGATTGGCGAACTTCTGGTTCTAATTTATCGTATTCTATTTGTTCAAGATAACCTGCTAATTTAGTTGGAATTTTTGAATTCGCCTCCAGGCTCAGCCTGTCATCTAGAATATTTGATGCTGCAGAAATGCACAACTGCGCTTTTCTTTTTGGAGAAGAATTTGATATTTGCTCCAACAGAGACTTTTCAGATTCATGTTTATCTCCTTTCAATATCGAAAGGCGATGTCTCAGGTCAATCGATTCATCATCAGTTAATTTATCGATGTGCTTGCTGGCTCTCGAAAGTTCACCACGCTCTAAAGAAACAGTAGCGGCTAATCGATTTAGTTCAGAATTTGATTCGTCTACTCTTAACGCGTTTGCTAAGACTACGCTTAAGCCTGCATTTTGCTCAATGACTAGTTCATTTACCTGCTCTTGGATAAATTCCAAGCGATTTACTTCGCCCAATTCTACGGAAAAATGTAGACTCAACAATGCCCCTTCCGATGTATTCTTCTCAGACCACCAGTTTGCTGCTTGTTCCAGAATTTCCTCTAACCGTTCAGTACTCAACATTTCTCTTCTTGTATTTCTTATCAAGTGATGAAGTTCGCAACTCTGCGAATTTTCATCCCATCTCAACAGTCCATATTCATCCAATTCCCCAATGTGCTCAGCATTGATCAGTTCACTGGCTGAAATTTTTGTTGGCATCAGCGTCAATTCATCAAGACATTCAAACGATTCTTCAGATAATCCAGACAATAATACCTCTTCAACAAAGTCCTGAATTGTCATATTAGATTCCTGAACATCCGCGTCCTCAACGTATAATTTCAAAGCCAGTGGATGACCTCCTAGCATTTGAATAACTGAATTTAGATTGTTTCCATCTTCGTACCCCCCTAGCATCTTGGCACTGGAAGATTCATCCAATGTATCGATATTCATAACCTCAAAACCTTCCTCAAAAGGCAAAGGTGTCCTGCCACAAATTAGCACTTTTTGACCAAAAGCAGGGATTTGCTCACAGAAATTCTTTATTTCTGGCAGATGCCTTGAGTGAATTTGCTCTACATCGTCAAGAACCAGCAGCAATTTCCCCATTGATTTTAACGATTCCAAGATACCTTCAATTTCCCTCGGAATCATTGTATTTTCAAACAAATTCCACGACTTGATCATACTGTGTATATCTGTGAACATTGTTGCACTTGCCCAATGAACTGAGTGATTATCTTCGATGTAATGCTTTGAAACATGTCGTGAAAGTGCTGTTTTGCCAATCCCCGCAATCCCTCTGAGAATCAAACTTGATTCTCCATCCAAAGTTTGAATCGATTTTTCGAGGTCGATTTGCCTTCCGTGAATAATAGTTAATTTTGGCGCATCTCCATGCAGTATCCCATTTTTCTTTTTTGATTTCCTCTTTTCTATAATTCCAAAATCATTGTCAAAACCAGAAACGAGTTCTCTTCCTTCCTGGGTTAAATGATGGACATTTCTTCTCCTTGAGCCTGAACCGATTACATGAGCCATCCTAATCGAGATATAACCCTCTGAATGAAGGTTATTTAATGGTGGATTCAAAGCACTGCGGACAAGACCTAATTTCTCTGCGATTCCAGGAAGAGAAAGATCCCGTGGAACATCCCAAGCCTTTTCTAGAGATACGGGGAATTCTGCTAGGTGGCGAAGGATTCTGGCTTGGGCTTCAGTAACCATCCAAATCCACTCAATGCAATGTACAAAGCAATTTCTTTTTAATCCATACACGAAATTGCTCAAGGAAGTGTTAGCAAGAATCTCGGAAGATATTTTGAGAGACAAGGAAGTGGTGAATTCATGCCGATAGACGTCGATTCGTTGGACTTGCCAGCGAAAGCCGGTGTTTATCTATTCAAAGACCCAAAAGGAAGGGTGCTTTATGTTGGCAAAGCCACCAAATTAAATCAGCGTATAAGGTCATATTTTGCTAAAAATCCTGACCGAGCTATGATACCAGAACTTGTTGCAAAGTCTTCTGAAGTAGATTTCATCATTACTCCTAATCCAACGCAAGCGTTGATACTAGAACGGCAATTGATTAGACAGCATAAACCAAGATACAACTCTTTGCTCAAGGATGACAAATCCTTTCCTTTCATAGCATTATCAAAACATGAATATCCAAGAATAATGTACACTCGCCATCCTCCAAAAGGCTCTGATGTTTGGGGACCATTTGCAAATGCTGGTGCTGCAAAGCAAGTCATACAATTGATTAGGAAAAATTTCGGAATCCGAGACTGTAAGGAACTCCTTCCCCAAGGCTGCCTTTCAATGCACATTGGATTATGCAGTGGTCCGTGCATTGATGGAACTGGTTACAAAGAAAGTGTTAACGCAGTCAAAAATATCCTTAACGGAGATGCTGACATACTTATTTCAGAGTTAGCAGAGAAAATGGATGACTTTAGCCAGTCGATGCACTTTGAAGCTGCAGCAAGACAACGGGATCTAATCAAATCAGTAAGATCCACAATTAGTCAAAATGTGATTTCTTCTAAACTATATCGAGAATGTGACGCTATAGGTTTCGATAGTAGAGGAGAGGTTGCCGCTATTGCAGTTATTCACGCTGATGATGGAATTGTCAAGGGACAAGAAGTTTGGCAGATGGTACACAAGCAGGACACATTCGAAACAATTGCAGCATTCATTTCAGATTATTACACCAGTAATAAGCCTCCAAAACTTATCCTCTCACCAACAAATATCTCTGATGAAATTCAAGAATGGTTGAATGAAAGAAGAGGAAGTTCTGTAGAAGTAAGAATTCCTCAAAGGGGAGATTTAGTTAAATTAAGAAAACTAGCAGACCAAAATGCGACTGTTAAAGTTGCCAGGTTTGTTATGAAGTCAACTGGTTCTATAGAGCAAAAGGCTGCAGATGAGGCAGCTGCCGTTTTAGGGCTTGAATCTCTTGACAATTTGGTTTGTATGGACATGGCTCAATTCTTGGGACAAGAAAGAGTTGGTGCAAGTGTATTGTTCAGGAATGGACGACCAGACAAGAAGGGATATCGAACTTATACCATCAAGGGAGAGGCAATGGATGATTTGAGAATGATGGCAGAAATTGTGGAGCGCTGGGCAAAAAAACAAGAGGAATGGCCTGATTTACTGCTTCTGGATGGTGGTCAAACTCACCTTGATATGATTAAACTCAAACTGAAAGAGCTTGGTTTGTGGAAAAGGTTCCCAGTTGCGGCAATAGCCAAGCAAGAGGAAACCCTGTTCAGAGAAGGACACGAACCCTTTGTGATGGACAAAAGATGTAGGGTCTTGATTCACTCAAGGGATGAAGCCCACAGATTTGTCAACACCTTCCACAGAAAACGTAGAGCTAAATCTACGCTGAAAGATCCATTGGATTCTGTACCGGGTTTGGGTGCTAAAAAAATGCAGGCTTTGATTAGATACTTTGGTGGCAGGAAAGGAATTGAAGCAGCCAGCCTGCAAGACCTACAAACCATAGATGGAGTGGGTCCTGCATTAGCGACAAGAATTCACGAAGCGTTGCATGGGGTTACTGATGAATAATCAATTGTATCGATTATCTTCATCCATATAGTCTGGCAATAATCCTTCCTCATGTAGCCCTATTCCCATATTTGGGGAGTTCACACCGAGCAGACTATCAAAATCTGCATCTGACATTTGCTTAAAATCTCCCGAATTGCCTCTTCTTTCCGCTTTTCTTGCCCTTCGAGCATTCCTTCGCTCTCTTCTCCTCTTCCGTCTTATTCTCCAACGAATAACCAATAAAGAGAGTATAATCGCTGGAATGGTAGGATAATACCAGAATTGAGACCAAAGATAATCGTAGCCAATATGAAGCCTGTACGAAATCACATCATCAAAATTACCAGGTGGAACCAGGTAGGTGATTTTCTGTCTACCATCTTCTGTCTCTGTTGTAATTCTTCCTTCTTCTGAAGTTATGCCTTCCATCTCGATACCTTTAGGTAGAATTATGGTTATCGGTCCAGATATTGATAGGTCTATGTCATCTTGAACAGTTGTATCAACCTCTTGCATGTCGGTTGAAATTGCTTCTTCTTCAGTTGGTGGGTAAACTAACCCTCCGTTACTTGAGTATCCTGCTGTCACGGACTTTGTGATCAGGGAAGTATAAACTGACATTGCCTGAGCAATTGGTGCTGTCATTGCATCAGTTAGAATATACAACTGAGGATCGGGTAGTTGGGCATCATCTGGATTTGTACTAAAGTCGGAAATTGTTCGGCTAAGATCTCCAATTCCTAATCTGGACCCGAAGGTAAATTTGACCTTAGGAATTGAAACTCTCATTGTCAATGCTTCATCATCCCCAATGTTTTGGTCTGGTGCTTCAAATCCATCGAGTGAAAATTCAATCGAAAATGCAGACATGTCAATTTCGCTGAAAATGGTGATTGTGTCACCTTCCGGTAATTCAACCTCACCTTCTAGACTCTCCATACCTTCTTGAATTATTGAGGTGAGTATGTTTGATGAATCCTCTGCAAATTGATTCAAACCATCTAGAGACAACTCAAACGAAATTGTTTCATCACAAATCGATAATCCGGTATCAGTGGACTCTAATCCGGCACAAACAGGCTCGTTCTCTAGTAACATAATCGGTTCATCCATCCTCGAAGGAAGATCCATTGCAAGCCTCAGCAAATCCGAGGGAATTACAGGCATAGAGACGCTTGCAGGTCCAAATTCTAATTCCCCTCCTTCAGGAACCATGATCCTGTGAATACTTAGTTCAGCGTCAAGAGCAAATTCAATTTGCATTTCATTTCTCCATTCCCTAATGTTGTATTGGGTTACATCAAGCAGCAGATTTGTAGAAACACATGTCTGTTGGGTATTCAAACAGATAGGATTACCATCTTCGTCATCAATTTGGTGTCTCCAATCAAATGGTGTTTCACCTTGAAGACCAATGGAACTTGGCTCATCGCCTGTGATGTTAATGGAAATAGTTCTAGTACCATCCGTACTTCTTACCCAGTCTGGTAATGTGATTGTGACCGTCATCTCAGCATTTGGTAGACTCTCAGGAATAAAATCTGCAAGTGAACTTGTATCCAATTCTGCATTTATCAGTAGCCCTGAATCGAATATTTTGCGCAGATCGTCATCCCTAATCTCTTCAAGGAAACTTTGCGCAGTCTCATTAGTAATTCGTGATTCGATTAGATTTAACAAAGACAAATCGAATTCTTCACTCACCGCTCTAAGGTAAACAGGGTTTTCATACCCCATAGCTGCTTCACCTTCAACACAAAAATGAAGATCTTGCCCGGGGGGTGCGGTTTCAACACATCCTTGACTGTGCGTGAATAATAGTCCACCTGCTGGTCCGTCTATACCAGTAACGAGAGAGTCATCAACCCAGGACAAATCCGACATTCCTATTGAACCAATTTCGTCGATACTTTCCGTTACAGAGTTGACGATGTCAGAAATCGGGAATTGGTCGGTGATTAGAGATAAATTGGCTATACCTCCTTCATTTGCTAAACGAATTCCGTCAGCTGTAACAAACGGGAATGTTGCCATATCATTGAATTGGACGAATGATACACCCCAAGACTCCAAAGTCGAAGTCTCGAGATAATGCATACCAGCAACTATCTCCAGCGTAGTTCGTTCTTCATCGGTCATGTCCAAGTTGAGGTCAATGAAAATTGAGGTCTGGTCTTCTGGAATGGTTACAGTACTGGTGGTAGACGTGTTCAAGTGGCCTATTGTCAAAGATGCCGTCGCAGTTTCATCTTCTTCACCGTCAAAGGCTTCAAGATTGTCCAAAGTCCACTCTCCGCCAAAATGAGATACTTCTTCTGTCATTGCAACTCTTGTGCCGTTATCGTCAACTTGCTTTACATCGGCAAAGTTAGGTGGCTCGATTTGGAATGTTGATTTGTGCCCTGCTTGGGAAAAGACATCGAAGCTTGTGGTAATGTCTGCTCCCATCACCAATAGACCCTGATAAGTTCTCTCTAAATCCATACCCGGATTTCCTTCAAGGTTGAAAGTAGAAATGTCCAGCTCCACAGTTGCTGTTGTACTGAAGCAAATTGGAGGCTCGAAGGCATTGTTTATGGCTGCACCTTCATCTTCCGCATCTAAATCGGGGTTTTGAGTACAAGCAGTTGATTGCCCGGCTTGAATAACCTGGGCAGCATATTCTGTCTCCAGGCTCGAAACGGACCCAAATCCTTGAGTTAACAAGTCTTGAACTGTTGAGTTCACCTCGCTCATCAATTTCTCACCGATTGTTGGAGTACCAGGACCACCGATTGTCTGGTCTATGTAATTCCTTAGCATATCAGCAGGAATTCCATCTTTCTCATCTAGACCATCGGATGTTAGCAGAGCATTAGTGGCTGAATCATCTAAACCCACGGATGAGCGATTGAATTCTCTTAATGCCCAAGATAATTCAAGATCTATTGTGTTTGTATCTATCATTTTGAATGAATATTGACCTTCTACCCAATCTTGATTATTTGGAGTCATGTCATGAGTATCAGAGTAAGTGTCACATACCCCACCCCCACAAGAATTCATCCCTGTCGCTGCCGCAAACGGCATCATTACAGGTAGCAACATGAAAGTAATCGCGACAAAAACGAAAGATGAATCAAACAACTTGTCAATTCGAGCGCTCATGGTTCACTGGTCGACAGGGACATTCATGAGGGTTACTATTCTCGGGGAGCCATGAATCGGCGAAAAATTCCTGCTGGTTCAGCCATCGGAGTAAAGTGCAAAAAAGAGTGCTCCGAAGAAATTAGAAAGCTGCTTGGAGAATCTAAAATTCTCGATATCAGCAAGAATCCATTGGTCACAAAAACAGAAATTTCTTGGCCAACATTATCCGATTCAATTGATGAAATTAGTATGGTTTTATCCGATGCAGATTTTGAATTCACCATAGAAGAGGTGGATTATTTTCAAGCCCCTCCGCCGATTGACCCTCATACAAACTTGCGATTAGCATTGGGAAATTGGTTTGAGAAAAACTCCACTGGGAATTTTACAATGGAGAAAAATATTCCAAATAAATGGGAAAAATTTGGAGACATTGCCTTACTTGCAATGGACTCCTTTGAACTTGGTTTCATAGAACATGTCTCTTTGAATTCGGAAGATAGAGGCGGTGTGCTATGGGATGAGATTTCACTTGCTTTGAATGTTAAATCAATTGGAATTCAACAGCCGATTGCAAATGACGCGGTCAGGTCTTCTCAGGCTATTTTGTTGAACTCTGAGGACGGCTGGACAAAGTTCCTAGATAATGGAGTGATATTCACTTTAGATGTAACAAAAGTGATGTTTTCTAGTGGCAACATCACTGAAAGACACAGGATAGCAAGAATGAATATGGAAGATGAAATTATTGTTGATTGCTTTGCTGGAATAGGATACTATTGCCTACATGCAATAGTGAATGCTGGTGCTAAACATGTCCACGCTTGTGAAATGAATCCAAACAGCATTAAGGCGCTGGAGAAGGCATTGAGCTTAAATCAAATTGGAGAAAAATTGACAATATATCCTGGAGATAATCAAGAATCATTGCCGAAATTAGAATATCTTGCAGATCGGGTGTTTCTTGGCTTGCTGCCTAGTAGCGAATTAGTTTGGGAACATGCGGTAAATTGTTTGAAACAAACCGGAGGATATCTTCATATTCATATGAATGTGGAAGAGGAAAAAATTCCTAACTGGCAAAAACTGACAATTGAAGAAATTAATAAATTTGCGAAGGCAAATGGGCGTGCATTGTCTGTAGCTTCATCTAACATGGTGAAAGTAAAGTGGTTTTCTCCAAGGGTAAGACACGTGGTTCTGGATTTAGAATTAAGACCCTAGTCAAGCAATTCAGCAACCAATATTTTGTCACCAGATTCTTCAGTTTTTTCTTCGTCTAAATTAGCAGGCAAATCAGTTTTAACCTGCTTTGATAACATGAAGGCTGCGCCAAGTGCAATAGTTACCAGTAGCAGAAATCCTCCAGACCGAGCGATGATTTGTCCCATTGTGAGACCTTCATCTTCCTCCTCAATTTCTTCAACCTGAGGGGCGGCAATACCTATCATTTCAATACTTGAGATGTGAACTTCGTAAATTGGCCTTCCAGCACTCGAGGCAGGATTCTGAATGTCAGGGTCTCCAGATGGGTCATCAGTAGTCGGTGTTTCCGCTATTGCCCTTACGTGAGTCATTCCGTCTCTGACAACACCAAATGTTGCGTACCCCTCATCATCCCTGTTTTCCGGGTCAAGTCCATGAGCTTCAGTCTCAGCAATGTACCATTGAGAATCTGCCGAATCAGGGTCTTGTGAGCGAGCCATTCCAATAGCGCCGTCGACGTGAGATAAATTTTCGTTGTGCTCAAGAGGAATTGTTTCTCCTGTACCACCAGAACCGCAAGTTGCAGTTGTCAATGGATATGCTCCCTGAGTGGTGCATGTTGGATCTCCAGACTGAGTCACGAAATCATCAATTACTCTGTGAAAGAAAATACCATCATAGATTCCTTCCTCAATATGCTCGACCATGTTTTCAACTGTGATTGGAGCCCATTGTGGGAATAATTCAATGATAATTACACCTTCAGTTCGAGAAGCGAAGTGTGCTGGAACATAATCAACAGTTATTGCAAAAACTGGGTCGCCATAGTATGATTCATCCATAGGTGACCCCTCTTTGATTGGACCATCCGTCCATGTCCCGGGGTCGATTTCTACGCTGCGCCAATCATCTGTAGCAGTTGCACTAGAAGGCAGGAATGATGTCAACATGAATAGAGATAGTAGGCAGAGTGCTTGTGTAAATCTACCTCCCATGTGTGCTCGTAGCAAGAGGTTACTCATCAATAGTGCGATTAGTTTAATTCTAGAACACAGATTCTAAGAATGGCTTTCCATGTGCCCTAGTTATGAGCGAAGAGTTCAGAGTAGCAGGTCAATCAATACCAACGATAACAACATTTTATGGTGCATTTTTAATAATCTGGGGAATTGCTGTTTCTCTCCTTTCAGAATCAAATTCTGTTACATCATACTTCCCATCAATGCTTGGTGTCCCTTTACTAATCTCGGGTATTTTAGCTAATAAAATTCCAGAAAAGAGAAAATTATGGATGCATATTGCGGCTACTTTTGGTTTGATATGCGCACTAGGCGGTACCAGATTTTTCATGGTCATGGGAGATGGAATAGATTATGCCTCAGGCTCTATGTTAATGCTCTTCTTGACGGGTGCAGGATTCACATTTATCTGCATAAAATCATTTATTCATGCTAGAAAGATGAGGGAAGCAAACCAAACTGTGTAAGCACGAGCAAACGACACACTCTTGAAACACCCTTGATTGGGGTGGTTATGGTCGAAGAAGACTCTTCCGATGTATTGGAAGCACTACTTCTTGACCTACCTGATGAACCCGAACTTCCTTTCGAGGTACAAATTGAAAAGAAAACAATTCAAAGGAAGGGAATTTTACAAATTACTGGAGTTACTATTGCAACTCTAATCGTTGTTTTTATTTTAACTTCAATAACAATTCAAAATCTCACGGTTCCAGAAGAACCTGAGATAGACTACTCAGAAATCTGGTGGGACACTCCACTGAATCAAAGGCACACAATGGAGTTGCCAATGGAAACGATGAGAGCACAACTTCCAGAAAATGGAACCTACGAACCCTTGCCTTACACCGAACACTTTGTCCAGGTAGACTTGCCTGCAAGCGAGGAGGATGCTGGTTTCCCTGGTGAGGCTCTCATGCACGTTGCCCTTTGGCTACCAGATGTCCCGGAAGGCACAAAAATTCCAGTGATAATGACTATTCATCCTTACTATGATTTTGGCGGAGAAGGAATGCCAGGTCTCGGTGATGATTCAGATCCAAACACAGTTCCTGATGGCGGGGTTGGAAAATGGGTGTATGATACCTTTGTTCCACATGGATATGCATTAGCACAAGCAAGTACATTCGGTACAGGTAAATCGACGCATTGTCAAGATGTCAAGGGGCTTGGTGAACAAGTTGGAATTCAAGCAGTCGTAGACTGGTTGGGTCAACAAAACTGGTCTAACGGAAATGTTGGGCTAATGGGCAAATCATATGCAGGAACAACAAATTGGGAAGCAGCGCAAAATCCAAGCCCGCACTTGAAGACAATTGTTCCTATTTCTGGGTCGATCGGGGTCCAAGAAATGTTCTATAGAAACGGCTCTTCTGAGGCTAGGGCATTCGGATACGATGCGGCTTACCAAGCAGCAACAGCGGATTTGACCCAAGATGATCTGCGTGTTTGCTCAGATGACTTAGTAGGACCTTTGAATCCGTTTACCACTTGGACATGGGCTCAATACGGTGGAGCGGAATGGAATGATTACTGGGAGGAAAGGAGGCATCTTCCTGATGTGCTTGAAAACTATGAGGGCTCTGTTTACTTGGTTTGGGGATTACAGGATTGGAACGTTGACCCATACCATGCATTCCCAACCTATCAGTTGTTAAGAGACGCAGGGATAAATGCAAGAGCAATTGCTGGACAATGGGCACATAATTATCCAGACCAACCGGATAGACACAGTACACTTTCAAGTGGTTATGGAGCCGAAGCATATCCAAACATGTCTAGAATGGATTGGGCTGTTGAGTTATACGATTGGTTTAGATATTACTTGAAAGATGAAGGTGAAAAACCTGAAAACCATGTCCAGATACAAACTAACGACGGTAAATGGCACGTTGAAGAAACATGGCCACCTGAAGATATGGAATGGTGGGAAATCGGACTTGATGCGGCAATAGAAGATGGGGGGAGAATTTCCGCAACTAGTTCAGTAACACTAACCTTCCCACCACTAGAAGAAGGCATTCACATCTCAGGATTGCCTACTTTGCATATTTATGCAAGAACGGGAACTTGCGATGGTGGTCAAATCTTTGCCACGCTTTACGATGACGACCTAAGATTAGGACATGCTACCATGGACATTAGGTATAGAGACGGAGGATATGGTGCAAGACAAGCTGTACCGCTACAAAATTACTTGATGCTGATGGAATTTAATCCGCTTGACGTTAGAGTTGAAGCTGGCTCTACTCTAAGATTAGAATTGACTGAGAGTGGAGAGGATTATGCGCCCAGCCCTTGTGCAGCGGTTGGTCTTGTGGTAAATGCCAACAACGAATCCACCTTCTCTTTGCCATTAATCGACAGACCAGATGACCATGAAAACTGGTTCTTAGCACCTCCATGGTGGGAACAACAACCTATTCCAGTACCATGAAATCAAAATTGAAAGTAATGGCTTTCGAGGATGGTTATGATATCGAAGCGATTCTTATTTCAGGTGGAATAGAACTTACAGAAGTAGAGTTTATCCAACACTGGGATACCTCAAAAGCCTTGGAACAAATTCGTGAATTCCAACCAAATATTCTCTTACTTGATTTCTATATCCCACCAAAAAATGGTCTAGAGTTATTACTTGAAACTACAAAATTATGCAATTCAGGAGAACTAACTCGACCAGACGTAATCGTTGGTATGTCGAGTGCAATGAGTAAAAACGAGGCTATGCTATCTAACGGGGCTGATCATGGAATATTGAAATGGGATATTGCAAAATTACCAATTTGGAATCACTGACCGTGGAATTCCCAGTCGGCGCCGGGATCCCTAAACCACCAATTTCCTTCTTCGTCTTCCCACCATTCTACTCCGTCTTCATCAACAACAATTTCATCGTCATTGTCCGAAGCATTTGGATCTACTAAACCTGATTCTTCTGCAATTTTTGCCTTGACGTCATCAACATCGTCAGTTACGTCAGCAAAAACCCTGTTTTGTGTTCTAATCTCTCTGTAATGGTCACCTGCTCTAACGGCTTCATCTGAATCTTCATAGAAATCGGCAGCCATTTTACTCTTGAAATCATCAAACTCTTCTTTCCCAAATGTTCCTAAGAATTCATCTCCACCAGCTCTCATGAGATCATCAAGATTCTTTCTTTTACCAAGTTTTAATTCTGGGGCATCAGGCATGTCGCCATCATAAAACTCATCCACATCATCTGTTAATTTTGGCCAGGACCTTTCGTTTGGGTCGACCTCTTCGATTGCTTCAATGAGGAGATCATGCTCTTCTTCATCAATACCCTCATCTTCGTAATTCTGACGAATTACTTCTACCAATTTGTTTAATTGACGAGCTAGTTTTTTGTCGTCGTCTTCATTCTCATCGACGAGTTTGTCAATTTGATTATTCAGACGCTCGTAAGGCGTTCCAGTGAGGGCGCCGAGGAACCGACTGAACCCACTTTTCTTTCTCGCCATGATAATTCATGCATGATGAGTGTATTCAAAGTTTAGCCCAACGGGTTCAAAAATATCTTGAAAAATCACAATCCTTGAATTGCCATACAAACCGAAGGCGAGTAAATACCGTGCGGATATTTGAAGTAATTCGTGCTCTTACATCCAATCGCATGGTCGAAGAGTGGTTAGTTGACCTTATGCGCGGGTACAATAACACCTCTTTGCAGAGTAAAAATGACTATGCAGCCGTAGTTTTCATGGATGGGAAGCTTCTGAATCAATTGATCTTAGATGGCTTGAAAGCCTTGCCTGATGAGATATTGGTGGGTTTAGACTATAACTCTGAAAGAGAAATTCATGATTCATTTCTAACTGAATTTGCAGGTAATGAATATGCTGACAACCTATTTGCTGGCCAGAAATACATAATCGACGAGGCTATGATTGTAAATCGCGGTGATTCATATTCAGTTCACCATCTCCCTGAAGATTGGACAGATGACATGTTTAGTGCCACTAGAGGATCTAGACGGTCAAGATTCACCCATTTCCTTCACACGCATCCGAATGCTCCCGCAATTCCTAGCCACGCGGATGCAGACGCTGCCCAAGAAACTCCAGGAGTGGATATGATTCTTGGTTTGAGATTCTCACCAGAAGGACCCCTGCCATGGTTTGATGATGTGGAAGGAAGAAGGAGATCTTTCGCAGATGCTGAAGCAAAAACCAAAGGAGGATTATTTTCCAGAAGACCTCCAGTAATAGGAAGGGCACCTACAGGGCATTTTATACACGACATACAGTTAATCGCTTTCCACAAAAGGGGGTTTGGGATAAACATAGTTTTGGTAGATGAGAATGGAATTCCTTATTGATTGAAGTCAAGATGGAATTCCTTGTTCATTCCATCCACGAAGTCGGTAGTACTCGGATAGACAATTCTCCTCGTCCTCGTCGTCTACAAATGAAACCATTCCAGCGGCAATTCCGGTAGGCAAGGGCTCTTTGCGAAGCCTCCATGACAATTTGTCTTGATCTCTAGGGTTCTTATCTAATCTAGCCCAATGCTCACAATTCCATCTCCTTGCCTGGTCCCACTGTTTTGCTGCTTTTTCAAGTAAATCTGACCATTCAGCATCATCACCAGTGATAGAATTCCAAGCCTGTGTCATGACTGAATCGGGTGTTGCACCTTTTGCAAAAGCACACAATATCATCGAATCTCTGATAACGATTGAATTTTGACTGGAAATGAGTTCAGGCATGAGGTCAACAGCGCTTGAATTTGGTAATCCTGTTGGAATTTTATAGCCCGCACGCATGTGAGAGGCACCTACATTTGCAGTCATGTAAGCCATACCATTTCCTCGAAGACCCCTTGGATCCCACGCTGGTAAATCCAATCCTTTCGAGTGGGCTGTCAGTCTTGTTGCAGGATGGCCAGTTACTTTCTCGACATATCTTGCACAAGCGACTGCTCCGCCAGCAAGTGAACCAAACAATGTTCCATCACCTAATATTGATTCACCGATTAGATGAACTGCAAATGGCGGCAATTCTGGAATCCCAAATTCCCAGTAAACAACGTCTCCTTGTTTGTAACTTCCAAAATCAAAAGGTGCATGGAAATGATTTGCCCAATCCGCTGGAAGCCAATCCCTTGCGTTTAGTTCGCAAATCAGCGATAAGGCTGCACCTGTGGAGATAGTATCTATTCCGACCTTATTACAAGCATCATTACCGTCCATTACATGGATACTAGACCCAATTCCTAAATTAGAGCCAAGCAAAGCCAGAGTCTCATATTCAGGTCTATCCATTCTTTCTGTGTACTGTGGTTTGCCTCTTACTCCCTCAATTCTATCACTTGCTTCACAGGCTATTGGACAGGGTGCACAGCAACCGGATTGTTTTGCATTAGGCAATTGTTCATGCCAATGTTCTCCACTGAGCTCTACAGGATCAATTTCTAGCATAACTTCCAACTGTGTGTCGGGACTACCTCCTTTTCCACCGCCCACTTTTAACTGGTTTAATTCTGGAATCTTTCCATCAGTGGAAGAGTAATTTCCTGTGGGCATCCTATTTGTTGCAGAAGCATAAATTGGACCTCTACTAGTTCCAAATGAATAGAATGGGTCACCAACCTTTCTTCTAGAACCCATTTCTTTTCTTTGCTTTCCAATTGCTTCTTTCAGGGAGAATTCATCAGACCATTTGACCAATTCTTTTGCTTCCGCTGATACCTTAACAGTGAAACATTTCAGATTCTTAAAGCCAAATGATGCTCCAGTACCCCCTCTTCCGGCAGCCCTTCTACCGTCGGTTAATGGGCTTGCAATTCTTACATGATTTTCTCCTGCTGGACCTATAGATACGCATTTACCATGTTCTTTGAGAGTTTTTTCTACTTCCCAAGTAGTCATTCCAGACATATGACTTGCATCCTCAATTGTGGCAATATCATCCTCTATTTTCAACCAGCAAAGTGTTTGTGATTTGCCGGTAATGAATAGACCATCCCAACCTGCTCTTCGCAATTCATGCCCCACATCACCTCCTATGTATGTGTCAATATACAAGTCGGTTAGTGGTGAGCGGGTAACAACTACTGCTCTACCAGAGGACCCAATCTTGCTCGCTTGGTATGGACCGGTCATGAACAGCAAAGGAGTCGTTGGATGTCTTGCAACATCAGAATCACCATCTAATGGATGTTCTAGTTTCATAGCCTCAGAATAATCAGTGGTATCCCATTCCACCAATAATTTGGTTGCTAGAGCTTTTCCACCCATTGTTTGCATCAACCAATCATGAGGAATCTCTTTTGGCTCGCAGGTGCCTTTGGTAAGATCGACCCAAAGCACTCTGCCAGGGAATCCATTAAACCTCCATTGCGATGACATTTTCTCAACTCAAAAATCATACAACCTTTTCCATCCATTGCTCCACTCATAGACTATTGGAGACCCAGTGGGGACTTCCAGTTGAAGCACCTCTTCCCTCGTTAGACTCTCTATTTCCATAATTATGGAACGCAATGAATTTCCATGTGCTGCAATGAAGATATTCTTTCCTTCTCTGAGTCCGGGGATTATTGTATCCTCAAGATATGGAAGAGTTCGCTTTGCGGTTAATTCGAGAGATTCACCATTGGGTGGAGGAACGTCATATGATCTTCTCCAAATATGGACTTGCTCAACCCCATATTTTTCTCTAGTTGCATCTTTATTCAGACCTTGGAGATCGCCATACATCCTCTCATTGAGTTGCCATGATGTGAATACAGGTATGTGAGATTCTGCTGAGTCTTGGCCTCTTGGACTAGCCCAATCAATCATTTTAGCCTCATTTTCACTTACGCTTTCGATTCCTTCCGATGGCATTGGATATTGGAAGATAGGAGTCTTGCCGCTAGAATGTTGCGCTAAAGCGAGCATCGCTGTCATTTGAGCTCTGATAAGTGTAGAGACATGTGTCTCATCTATCTCAAGATGTGAAATCGCTTTGCCACCTGAAATCGCTTCCTCAATACCTTTGTTGGTAAGAGGTACATCGACCCATCCTGTGAATAACTTCGAGGCATTCCACATCGATTGCCCGTGCCTCATCAAAATTAGCAAAGCCATCCTTTCACCGGTTTGGCTAGGCAAATAAGACAAATGAACCTATGCTCATAGGAACTGAGGAAGAAGAGCCAGTAAAACAATTGGCAAAGCCCCCATGAAAGTGTCTTTGAAGAAGGTATTTAGAAGAGTTTTCCAACGGTCTTCATAGATTTTGTCAAACTCTCTCTGCATTCTATCATCTATGTAATCAGAGAACCTTCCAGCGCCTATTTTCGCCAGCTCCAATGCCGAACCAAGTGCTATGGCTCCTGCAAGGCCCTGAGGCGTTAATTTTCTTGCCATAAGGGCACGTCCCGCCCATATCTGAAGAGACCTGGCACTGATTTTTTTCCCAGATTCCTTGATTAATCCCTCTCTTTCTTCCTTCCTTTGCTGGACTACTTCTTCAACAGTCTTTTTCCTGAATAATCCTTTCTTCTTGGTCACTGTAACTTCCTCTGTTACAACAGTGGTTGGGGCTGGGTCATCCCTGCCACTGAATTTTCGAAGCATCCTTCTAGCCCCTAAACCGATATCAGCATATTTTTTCAATCTATCAACATCTTGCCGATTAATGGTTACTAGCATAGCCCGAACCTGATTTATTCTCATAGCATCAAATGCAATCCAAATGAACAATGCACCTAGTAAAATCGTGCCACCTAGCAATGACACCTCAGACCAAGTTTGCCACCCCACGGGATTGATGAAAGCCCGAATTGAGAGAACGAACAATGGTGGTAAAACTACGGCAATAATTTCGGTAGATGCAAGAACTCCAATCCCCTTGATTGGTAATTCAAAAAATTGCTTTACAAGCCATTTTCTATGGGGGCTTAATTGCCTAGTTACCTTAATGAAGGGTCTAATCAAAAAGCAGATCCTTAGTATCATTGGGATCCAAATAACGATCAAAACATAGGCTGCCCAAGGACCCTCGGGAGGAAATTCCGGAATGCTTATTGGCGTTACCACGGATAGTCTGATAACCATCATGCAAATGAATCAAACGGTATTAAGATGATTCAAAAGGTATGTTATAGTGAACCATCTACCCGTCCACATGGTCTTCACACATAACATGGCAGATTGGCTCGGATTCAATGTCGACAAGGAATGGTTGGAAGAGAACATTCGCTGGAAAGATTTCGGAACCGGAGTTAGGCTAGGAAGACTATATCGAGAAGATGCATGTTCTCTAGTACTATATGAGGCGGACTCAGAAGTTGAAGTTGATGCCTTCATGCCCCACTCTCACCCTGGAGGAGAGGCATATATTGTACTCGAAGGAGAGGTTTGGGATGAAGATGGAACATATCCTACTGGTTCATTGGTCTGGATGAATCCAAACACAACTCACACGCCTAGAACACGTGGGAAAACCTTGATTCTCGTTCTCTGGCCTGAGGGCGTTAAATCAGCTTGATTCTTCCTCTTTTGCAAGTTTTCCAGCAAATCGCTCATCATCGATTAATCGGTCGAAATATAATGTTCCACCTGGAATTGAGGCAGCCATTCCACCGAAGAAGAAGCCTTTGAAATTCCAAACAGAACCTAGACCCAGCAAAAATATCATACAATAAGCAATGTACAGAAATCCATGAATCGGTCCTAGGATGGTTACGCCATGCTCATATCCAAGGAGGTACTTGGCTGGCGTGGCAACAAAACAAAGTAAAATTGCAGAAATTCCTTCGATTAATCCTAACGGACGCACGACTTTCTTATGCCAAGTCATAGTTCTCATTGAGCCCTAACACGAGGTCTACTTGAACCACACGATGGGCACTCCTCTGCTTTTGAAACTCCATAATCGTGTTTACATGCTGGACATATCGGTGCAGGAATCATTCTTACCTTAGAAAATGCTTGGAAGTCATCATTAGCAGAATCAATTATTTTACCATCTCTGAGTTCTACTACCCTATCTGCAAAGGATGCTACTTCCTCGTTGTGGGTTACAACTAGGAATGCGACTCCTTTATTTTGGTTCAATTCTTCGAATAATTCAATCACTTCTCTTGAGGTTATTGGGTCCAATGCACCCGTTGGTTCATCGGCAAGAATCAACTTTGGCTCCGTTATTAGTGCTCTTGCAATTGATACTCTTTGTTGCTCACCACCGCTCAGAAGTTTTGGTAAAGAGTAAGCTCTTTCCAAAATTCCCAATTCATCGAGCAATGCGGCTGCTTTTTTCCTGGCTTCTGCGCTCTTTACGCCTGCGTGCCTCAACGGTTGAGCAACATTGTCAAGAGCATGCATGTGAGGAAGTAAATTGCCTTCTTGGAAAATAAATGAGATCGTCTTTTGTCTAAGGTCGATTAGCTCTTGTCCGGTCATTCTTGTTACGTTAGTTCCGCCTATGCTAACTATCCCCGCTGTTGGTTTCATCAATGCTCCAAGGCATTTTAGCATGGTAGATTTACCTGACCCACTTGGACCATAAACAGCAACTTTCTCACCTTTTCTGATGACTAAATCAAGACCATTTAGGGCAACTACGTTTCCATCCAGAGCCTTTGATTCATATATGTGGAATAGTCCTTCTGCGTTCAGAATCTTTTCTTCTTTGAGTACATTGTCCGCCATTTTCACTCCCCCTTCAGAATCATAGACAAATCGCCTTTCAGGGCATTTCTAGTTGTCAAGAATAGAGCGATAACCACCGCAGAGATAACAAAGCCATTCACTTGTATCAAATCAATCCAAGGATAGACTAAGTTTCTAGCAATTGGCGTAGCACTGCCTCCAAAGAACTGGAAGATGAATCCAAAGATATTGAAGAAACCATTGAAGGCTTGAGAAATACCAATTCCTAGCATTATACCAAGCACCATACTAACCAAAATTATAGAGAGAATCTCGAATAAAACTAATCTGATTACTTGTCCATTACTTGCTCCGATAGCCTGTAGAATAGCCAACTCCTTCTTGCGTTGGTTCAACACCAATGTAAGGAAAACAAATGCGCTAGCAATACTTGCAAGAGAAGCAACAACGAACTGAAGCGATAACAAACCAGGAGTACCAAAAATCAATCCTCCATCACGCTCAACATTTCTGTGCTGGGTGGACCAATCTGTAACTTCTGTGACCTTCTCATCAGCTGAAACGATTACCCTCAACTCTCTCAAAGCATCTCCACCTGCTTCACTTGATTCATCTAAGATTTCAAAGAACCATTCTTCGTTCTTGATATCAGTTGAATAATTCTCACCAACTAGTTCAGCCCAGGATGATTGCCCGATTACTACAACTGTCGCTGCCTCATTTGCACTCATACCTGGAATCCAAACATGTTGTCCAATGTGAGTGATATTGGTTTGATTAGTAGTATAACCGAAGTCTGATGCACTTGGAGCCCCACCAAGGAAGAATTGCACTTCCTGCGGTATTTTTGAAGGACCGCTTTGGCAGATAGAATCTATGGCAATCGAGCCATCTGTACATGTTGTATTAGTCAAATCAAATCCAGAAAAATTGAAAATTCCATATGCATTTGTCAAATCCGCGGATTCAAAATTTGCACCGGAGAATGATGGGAATGGACCGAATCCTGCTTCTTGATTATCTACGATTATTGCACCGGATAAATCAGCACCTGCAAAGGAGGCAGATGTTGCGTCATTCAAGGCAAATAACGCTCCGCTGAGGTTTGCGCCACTAAAATCAGTTCCAGCCAAATTTGTACTCAGGAAGTTTGCCTGCCCAAAGTCTCTTTCAGATAAATCTTGACCAGACAAATCCAAGCCAGTCATATCAGGTCCTGTCAAAATAAATGATTGTACGCCGAGCAAGGTTTGAATTTGTTCGAATGAAAGGTCGGCAACGTATTCTGGAATAGGTTCAGAATCATTGCTTTCAATTACGGCATAATCTCTCTTTTCTATAGTCAGGACATTTCCTTCTTGTAAGATATCTCGCTTATTATTGGTCATTTCTTCATCGATATCATCACCAAGACCAAGGGAATATCCAATACTTGCTCCGACCAAGAAGGAACCATTTCCAAGTGATGATGACAGATCGTCGATTGAACCTGGAATTGCTTGATCATCCCAATGAAGAACCTCTTCATGACCGTCCATTAAAGCCCATACCAATACTGGAATATCTCTTTCATTATCAAAAGTCAATAGCCTTTGAATTGATGTAGTTGATACATCCTCACTTTGAACCTCATATTCCAAATCTCCTACATAATTTCTAACAGTTTCTAAAGCAACTGATTCGTTTACTGGTTCATTGAATGTAACTTTGAAATCAGCACCTGCGTTGACTGATGCAGTTCTTTCATCCACCAATGTGCCAGTATATCCTTGTACAGCTGCCAAGGTAACAATCGATAAGGTTAGAATCATGATTACTGCTAGCCTTTGGATAGAATCACCTGAAGACGACCCACTCAAACCAGTACGTATATCCTTCAATACAGGAGTTTTACCAAAAATAATCTTTAGAATCCTAGGTCCAAGAGCCCCAATTCTTGAGAGTACCAAAGCTCCACCAATCCAAAGCAGGAATGGACCGAATATTGCAACAAGCGCATTCGGGAACCAACTCTTGATGAGACCATCATTGCCGTTTTGAGTTTCCAGGAATGCGTCTACAAATGACAAAATACCGATGAAGAACATGATAAGATGAAGCCAAGTCTTCGGTTTTCTCTTAGCAACATTATTCTTCACCCCATCCTCAATATCTGTACTGAGGAATTCTTTTGTTTGTGAAGAGGCAAAAATAAGCGCCAAACCAACAGTGGTTAATGCTACAACAAAGGTTAGGGCGAAGCTCAACCATGGATTGACCTGGAATGAGCCTGACCTGAAATCCATGAATCCTACTGCGCTCAAAACAATAGGAACCACTAGCATAGCAAGCAGATATCCAACAGCCCAGGCTGTAGTAGCCATGAAGAAAATTTCAGCTAATACCATCCTCTGAAGTTTTGGAGAGGTGCCCCCAATTACTCGATGTATTGCTACCTCTCTGCGTCTTTGTTCTAAGGACAGAGTTAGCCCGTATACAAGTACAGACAATGACAAAATGATGATTGGAATCATAATTATCGCATCAAATATCTGAATCAAGCCTAGGAATATGTTGAGGAAAGTAATGGTTCCTGAAATCATATCTGTTGTGACAAATTGTAAATTGCTGTCACCGAACTCTTTGCTTTGAATATCTCTGTATAAATCTGTTAGGTACTCTCTCGTATCTGCTGTTGAAGAAGTAGGAAGTGCACCTCTATCAAGTGCTATCGCAAGGTATCCATGATCTGAGTTCATCAATGTCTCATTGACAGTTTCATTTAGCAGACCTGCTGGAATTATTACAGGATTAAACAACAATGTAGGGTTTCCAAATTCAAATTCCTCGTAAATTCCAACAACTGTGAGGTTTTCAAGGGTAATTATCTCCCTACAGAATTCGTAACCATTCATTTCAAATTCAACAACACCATTACACTCATCCTCGTTTACAGCTTCACCGTCAGTTCCTTGAGCGATGTATGAAACATCCAATCTATCAATTACTGAACCATTCGTAATCTCTGCATCAAAAGCAATTTTTGATGGTAATATTATGGTTCTTTTTTCGACTGCTTCACTAGAAGATTCTGGCCATTCGCCGTACAATATTTGCTCAGCATGACGGGTTCTATGTTCTCCATCCCACATTCCGTCTCCATAGAATCGAATTGTCCTCTGATCATTTATTGGTGGTCCCCCATTCTCTTGTTCAAGGTACTGCCAACTTACATTCTCCCAATTTCCAGTAGATGCCTCTGCATATTCAACATTCAAAGGTTGGGGGATAACGAATGACTCATCAAAGAAACCGCTGACCCTTAACGCTTGCCGACCAAACACCAAAGCGCAGTCAGAAATCTCTTCCATCGCTTCGAAATCTGCACATGTATCAGTCAATATTGTGCTGTTGTTTGTCGTAGATTCTGCATTAGAATCTGGCCTCTCTCTAAGATCGAATTTGGCATCTATAGGATCGTTCTCAAGTGCTTCTTGAAAGAATACTTGTGATAGTCCTCCACCATATGACAGGACGGTTGTTATGACTAAACTGGCCAATAAAACCCCTGCAAATACAGCAAGCCCTCTCTCACGCCCTCTCCAGGCGGATTGTATTGACATCCTGATACTGTCTGGAAAAACACCGAGTATGCTCTTGTCGGACTTCATTCTTCCTCACTCTCCATCTCATCAGCAACTTCGTCACCCCAGGCAGCCCTAATGTCGCTTGCTTCTGTCTTTCCGTCTCTCATCAGCAACATTCTGTCCGCTTGACTAGCAAGATTGGGGTCGTGAGTAACCATCAGCAGTGAAATCGGGTTCTCCGAGTCATGGCACAATTCTTTGAATAAATTGAGAATATCTTGACCACTTGCAACATCGAGGTTTCCTGTAGGTTCATCAGCTAGGATTAGTGGTCTGTCACCCGCTATAGCCCTTGCAATGGCTACTCTTTGTTGTTGTCCACCAGATAATTCATCAGGACTGTAACCCATCCTATCTGCTAAACCAACCCTAGTGAGTGCCTTGACTGCTCTTTCTTCTGCTTCAGAAGTTTGTGTGCCTGATAATTCAAGAGCAAATACAACATTTTCTTTCGCAGTTAAATGGTTGAGCAAATGAAAATCCTGGAAAATCCAGCCAACAGAAGATCTCCTTACATCGACTACATTGGATGGTGAACTCTTACCGTACTTTACCCCCTTGAGGTCAATCCCACCCTCATCAGCAGCAAGCAAGCCACCGATTATATTCAGAAGTGTGGATTTGCCACAACCTGAAGGACCCATTAGGGCAACCATCTCACCCTCTTTCATTTCCAAATCCACGCCTTTGAGGACGTGAATTTTTCTTCTCCCGAATCCAAAACTCTTGTTAATTCCCTTTATTTCAAGCAAATAATCACCTCAATGTGCAAAAAGAACATCTCTATGGCGTTATGTATTTGCTTGGATTTATTACATAACAGTTTGTTTAGATTGGGTACTGAGTGACGATTAATTGTGTATTAAAAACCAATTTAGTTGATGATTTTTTGATTTTTAATTTGCAAATTATACAAAGAACACTTCCTAAACCATAATGCATGTGTAAGGGTTGCCTTAGTAGGATTTTACCTTACAAAAAGAGATTTAATTTTACTCCACATTGGAAAGAAAATAATCCCTTCTCTGTATTCTTGATTATCCATCATGTTAACTATGTATTCGTTTAGATATGCGTCCATTTTATTCTCCTCCTCTTCTTATTGTATAGGAATCTCTGATACCCTGAGGACCCCTAATTCCAGCAAAAATTTCAATGATGATTTCATTAAAACTTTTGAAGATTCCATTTCTGTAAACTTGCTTTTCCATCATGTCATCGATAAACTGCTCAAGATATCTATCCATCTTTTGTTCCCAATATAATATGGGTGCTGGTCCTATATGAATCAATGGTAGTGTGGAATACACCATAGGTGTATTTTGTAAAGTAAATGTATAAATTTACAGTCAATTCATAAATCCATCAATCGCATCATTATTACATGATTAACAGGAGGGCTAAACAGCCGAGTCAAACTCCGACCGAATCTCAACCGTGAGATTTGACTCTGAGGTGATTACATGGGAATGGACCCTGAATTGAAAGCAAAGCTGCAAAAACAGCGCTACCACATCGTAGGAGAACACGGTGGCGTGAAAACATGTCACTGGACTAAAGAATCTCTTTTGCGAGACAGATCGTGTTACAAGGGAACATTTTACGGCGTTAAAAGCCACACCTGTATGCAGATGTCTCCTGTAGTAGATCAGTGCAACCTCGCTTGTACGTATTGTTGGAGAGAGCCTCACATGGACACTCTCGAACTAACAGACCAAGACCCATTGGAATTACTATACGAAAGCGTTAGAGCGCAAAGGAGGCTTCTTACTGGATATGGTGGTCATGATTTGGTACCAAGGGAAAAATATCTCGAAGCTCAAGACCCAAAGCATGTTGCCATCTCCTTGAACGGTGAGCCTACACTTTACAGGAATCTATCTGAATACATGGAATTGTGCCATAATCATGGAATGACTACCATGCTAGTTACAAACGGTACTCTTCCAAAAACATTGGAAAATCTAGACACTTTACCAACACAACTCTACGTTTCAGTAGATGCTCCAAACAAGAAAATTTTTGATGAGGTTTGTCGCCCGAAATGGAATGATTCTGCCTGGGAAAAATTCGAAGAAACAATCGATCTATTACCCTCTCTTGATACCAGAATTGTATGTAGGCACACAATGATGAAAGGCATTAACATGGATTCAAAATCCATTGCTGAGTTTGCAGAATTAGACAAAAGGGCTGAGCCTGATTGGATAGAAGCAAAAGGATACGTCTATGTGGGACACAGTAGAGAAAACCTCAGCGTAGATAACATGCCATCTTTTGATGACATCATGGATTTTTCAAACCACCTGGCTCCGATGGTAGATATGGAAATTCTTTCTTCATCTAGACCTAGCAGGGTTGCTCTTATCGGTAGAGAGATAATACCAATTCCAATACCAGAACAAACTATGCATTTCCCTGCAGATTTAGGTGTGGCACCACCAGTGAAGAAATTGAAAATGGCCTGATGAATTTAGAAATTAAAATTTCTAAAATTTCACTCTGGAGGAATCGGAGGAGCATATCCTCCATCTACTGCTTCTTGGACAATTGCCATGTCAGCCTCAACCATCATTTGCACTAATTCTTCGAATGATGTGGCAGGGACCCAACCAAGTTCCTTTTCTGCAAGAGCAGGATCACCAATTAGCAAATCTACTTCAGCAGGTCTGAAGAACTTTGGATTTGTTCTTACTCTAACAACGCCATTTTGATCGGTTGCGATAGTGTCTACTCCTTCTCCAGACCACGTCAATTCCATACCTACATGAGCAAAGGCAAGAGAAATCATGTCTCGAACTGAATGAGTTCTGCCAGTTGCAACAACGTAATCTTCAGGTTTCTCTTGTTGAAGCATCCTCCATTGCATCTCGACATAGTCTCCTGCAAAGCCCCAATCCCTCTTTGCATCAACGTTTCCAATCCATAGATTTTCATCAAATCCGTGCGCAATTCTTGCTGCTGTCATTGTAACTTTACGTGTGACGAATTCAAGTCCTCTTCTTGGGCTCTCGTGATTAAAAAGTATACCAGTACACGCAAACATGTCATAAGATTCCCTGTAATTTCGAGTGATTTCGAATGCGAAAACTTTCGCTGCCCCATAGGGGGAACGAGGATGGAATGGAGTCATCTCGGTTTGTGGCACATCTCTCACTTTTCCAAATTGTTCGGAAGAACCAGCTTGATAGAATCTACAATTTGGTGCATGTTTTCTAATTGCTTCCAAACATCTTAGAGCGCCTAGTCCAGTAATATCTGCTGTCATCATTGGACTTCTCCAGGATTCTGGAACAAATGACATTGCTCCAAGGTTGTAAAATTCATCAGGTTGAGTCTGGGCAACGGCATTATCGATTGAATTTTGGTCCGCCAGATCTCCGTTCATAAGATGAAATTTGTCGTGTTCCATCAAGTGATTGATTAGACTTCTGCCAGAGGTAGGTTGACTAACTCTTCTCACCAGACCATAGACGGTATATCCCTTTTCTAGCAATAATTCTGCTAGGTAGGACCCATCTTGTCCTGTAATTCCGGTAATCAAGGCAACCTTGTCAGCCATGTTTCACCGAATAACCCCTCCTTTTTGAATTAAATTGAATGTTGAGGGGGAATGAAAGCATCATAATCCCTGTGCTTGACTAATTCTATGATGTTGATAATTTGTTTTTGTTTATATCCTGTCGATGGTTTGAACAATGGTGAATACCATGATTGATGAAGTTAAAGTCTGTTTAATCGGTGCGGGAGGGATAGGTTCTACGCTTGTTCATTTTCTTGCGCCAAGCCTATCCAAATCAAAAACAAAAATTGATTTCCATATCTTTGATTCAGATATAGTCGAGGACAGGAATATTCAATTTCAGCAATTTTCAGATTCTGATATTGGGCGAACAAAAGTAAAATGTCTCTCAAAATCACACTCCATTGGAAATTTCCAAATCAAAGCAATCGAATATGACTTAGATGATAATACTAGCCTTTCTTGTTATGACTACGTGATTTGTGCTGTCGATAACGCAAAAGCAAGAAAACTCGTCCATTCTAAATCCAAAAAATGGATTGACCTCAGAAGTACTGGCGATGGTTGTGTTTACCTCACAAATAAAACCAGTCAAAGTTTAATTAAAGCAATGACAACTGAAAATTCTAGGGGTTCCTGTCAACAGGAAGGAGCCGTTGAATCTGGATTCATTGAATATGGATATGCAATCTGCGCTGCGACCGGTGCACAATGGCTACACGATCACTTAAGATTTGGAGACAGCAGTATAATTGAAGGTATCCAATCTATTAGGTTTGGGCAGATGAATTTCCCAAAATTCGAGGTGATAGCATGAATGAAATTATCAGCGATGAGAGGCTTGAAGCTCTAGTTTTGGCACAGAATAGACAGGTAAATAATCCAGTTTTGCTCGAGGCTCAAAAACAGGCAGCGAAGGCTAATGATTGGAAATTTGTTTATCAATTAAGTAAAGTTGCTGGACTTGAGACTTCTGTTTTAATTGACGCAGAGGGCAGAATTCAGATCGACTGGGGCTCTCCAGGATTGGTTCCTTTGAAACCGTTTTTTGGAGCAAAAGCTCCTTTCAGTGTGTGGGTACATACGCATCCATCAATGTCTGCTTACTGGTCTATCACTGATAGAAGATCTCTAGCTCACTCCACAGGTATCTTGGAAAGCGCAATGGTACTTGGTGAAGAAGGTTTCAAAATCGCAAAAAACACTCTGCACATTTCGACTCCTACAGATTTCAGACTAGGAGATAATACGCAACTTGCGCATTGGACGGATGAAGAAGTCATCTCTTGGGAGTGATTTGATGGTTGAAGTACGTAGCCCCAGCGATGAGGATGAAAAAATAAAGGCTAGAATTGTCATTGAAAACGGTGGAGGAATTTCTATCGAAGATTTATTTTTGAAGTACGGGGATGTTGTTGCACAACAACATCATCTTGACAGATTTCATGAAAATATACTCTTTCTAATCGAAATAAAGGCTGAAATAAATCTTGAAAATATAGTTAGATCTTGTATTGATCTAGACAGATTAGAGTAATCACTCATTCTTGTAAGTTGGTCTTCTTCCCTCAATTAGAGCGCTCAAACCCTCTAAGGCGTCTGCGGTAGCAAATATCTTGTCTAAACCATCCAATTCTAATTGTAAACCAGATTTCAAATCGGTATTTGCTGTTGCATCGATTAAATCACTTGCCATACCAAGTCCGATAGGCGCTGCAAATTTTAACGACTTCAGTTGCCTACTGATATTCTTGTCCTCCGCATCAAATCCTTCAGGACAACCCCCTGACATCAGAACTTGCATGTTAGAATCAGTGTAGAAAGATTGGGCAAATTTCACAACACTACTTTCGGGGTTAGAACAAACTCCAGGATACTTGTTATCTGGCTTACCAGAATCTGATATTTTGGTAATAGTTGAATCTACATCGGCAATGTCTACCAGATGGGTTAAAAGTCCTAAATCAGCACCAACTTGTGCTGTCATAAAGTTGCCAGCAAGTACTGCCCACCTAGCTGCTGGAATACCACAAATTCTGGCTGGCCTCTGGCTTCCACCTAATCCAGGGTAAATTCCAATACTTGTCTCTGGGAATCTGAATTGGGTTCTACGGGTTCCTATCCTGTAATCGCAAGCAAGCGCTAACTCCAGACCCCCTCCTAGAGCGAGACCTGTTGTTAGAGCAATCGTGGTTTTGCTTGAATCCTCAATCGCGTTGAGCATATCTTGACCCGCTTTGGTAAAGTCATAGATATCTGGGATTGCATCTGCTCGAATCTTATCGACGAAGAATTTGACATCTGCGCCTGCTACGAATGCCTTACCTGCTCCATCAAGCACAATCGTGTTGACTGCGCCGTTGGAATTGCAGGCTTCAACCGCTTTTGCCATCTGACCGACTACCGTTTCGTTCAGAGCATTCATTGCCTCCGGTCGATTGATGGTAATTGTAGCGATTCCGTTGTTTATCTCTGTGTCAACGTATGAGAAATCCCAATTTATCCCTGAATTGACTTGATCTGTGAAAAATGAAGGTAATTCCAAACCTTTCCCAGCCAAGGAGGAATATTCAGAAGCCATGCGTCCTGCCTCCTTTATTCCTATTCTATTCATCAATTCAAAGGGCCCAAGTGCCCAACGTAGACCAACTTTCGCACCTCTATCAACGTCCTCCATGCTGCAAATTTCTTCTTCAACAATCTGAGCGGCTACAGCGAAGACTACTCCCAACAACCTGTCTGCTACGGTTTTATATTGCTCGGAAGTGTATTCTTCATCATTTCCAATATCCCACATTTCACCAGCATCGATCATATCCCTCAGATTTTGTACACCAACATACCTAGGAGTTGCAAGTTGTTCTGCTAGGTAATCTGTAGAGTGCAAAGCAATCGGAGGACCTGTGAGATTCATCAGACCAAATGGACCAAGACCAATCTTGCACGCTTTACGCGCAATCGCATCGATTTGAGCGGTTGTTGCTACTCCTTCAGCAAGCAAATGGCAGGCTTCATTTAACCAGGGTACAAAGAATCTGTTTACAACAAATCCAGGTCTATCCTTGCAGATGATTACGACCTTACCCAATGTTTTGCAGTACTGGACTGTCCTATCGATGGTTTCTTGTGAGGTGGTTTTTGCTGGAATTACTTCAATCAACCTATTTTTTGCAGGGTGGTAAAAGAAATGTAGCCCTACAAATCTATCTGGGCGTCCAGTGGCTTCCGCCAACTCATTGACTGAAAGCGAGGAAGTGTTACTTGCAAGAATTGTATGTTCTCCACAAGCTTCGTCAAGAGTTTTGAATACAGCTGTTTTGATATCGAAGTCTTCGAAAACTGCTTCGATTACCAAATCTGTATCTTCAGCGGTGTTCTCAACACCTTCAACACCGGTTATTCTTCCTTGGATTGCTTCTACTTGTTGAGGAGAAAAAATTCTACGTTCTACTGCTTCAGAAAGAAAATTTGAGATTATTCCTTGACCTCTCTCAACATATTGCATTTCCCTGTCAACCATTTGCACATCGAATTCTTCCTGTGCGCTTTTTTGCGCAATCCCTGAACCCATGTTGCCTGCACCGATGACTGCTACTCTCTGAACTGGTTGCATGACTTTGCCGAATCAAATCCACCTAATAATAATCTGTAGTAATTTATTCAATCGTTTCGCGACTAAAAACTGTAAATTTGGTTCAACTTTTTGACGAATTGTTCTGAAGAAAAACGCTTTGAGTGCCCGATTAATTCCTGATTTGGTATTTTTGAATCCCTCTCTTGCCAAGAATCAAAGTTTGAGTTTATTGCAGCAACCCAAGCAGATATATCACCCGGGGGCAAACAGGAGTTTTCTGGCATCAATTCATTGTGGGCAGGCAAATCAGCACATAGAACAGGACAACCAGAGGCCATTGACTCAATAGGTGGATAACCGTATCCTTCAGCAGCGCTTGGAAACAATAGCAAATCACACTTCTGCCTCAATCTCATCAATTGCTCGTCATCCAAGCTTTGGTGAATGATAACTTCAATTTCAAGAGTTTCTGAGATTTTATCGGCAGTTGATGAGCGATCTCCTACGATGTGAAGAACAGAATTTTCCTTTACTCTTGAATCGCATGCTCCGAGTATTTCTGCTACAAAATTTAGTCGTTTTCTTGGGTCATCAGAGCCAACAAATAGCATCTCGAATTTAGAGTTCTTTGGGATTTCAGTTTTTGGAATATACTTTTCACAATCTAAACCAAGGGGGATGGTAATAGCCTCAACATTGGGGAATTTTTCCTCACATACCCTTCTGGTAAATTCTGAATCACAAATCAAAACATCCGCTCTAGACAGCCCAGCAATTAATTTCTTCAAGTCATATTTTCTGACTAAACCGGGTTTTTGATTACCCACAGAAATCGTCTGCTGATACTGTTCCTTTCCATCCTGTGTGATCGAAATCGTTTCTTGGTAAGGGTACATGTGAAACAAATCGTGTACAGTCACCAAAACCTTAGGACGACCGTGATATCTTTCGGGAACTAAGTGAGCTTGTTCTTGGTCTGTTATATGCAAGATATCATCGCTACCAAGCGATTCTTGGCAAAATTTTGTCACGATTTTTGGGTGCTTAATCCAGCGATGCCTAATTTTCCCCAAGGCTCCTTTCTGTTCAGGGTACTCGAGTACGCAGACAAGTTTTGTATCAGGAAAATCTCCAGATTTGTGATGATCCAGTAATGAATGATGCGCACCGCCAATACCAGAAAAACGAGTAAGAGTACCGCCTCTAGCGAGACAAACCTTCCTACTCATAATCAAAGGCAGAAGCCTATCCATATTGAATAATGTGCCCAAATGCACTCTCAAATTACGGTTTACAATATACATTAAGTTCATTTAACAGCAGTTAATCCAAGGATTATGCCTAACCCTCCATTGAATATCGGAAACGAATCAATGCAAGACATAAAATCAAGAATTTCAAACACTATCGAAAACGGTGGGCACATACGACAAACATTAGCATCCTATTCACACGGCGCACCTTACGATACAGCATGGGAAGTAAAAGCAGCAGTGGAAGCTCTGCATGTCTTTGCATCTAGGTGGACTATTGAAATTCTGTCAACTTTATACATTGCTGGTCCTAGACGATTCAATCAAATGAAAAACCTGTTAGAAGGTATATCATCAAGAACCTTGAGCGATAAATTACGGTTTTTGGTTGACGAAGGATTGGTTACAAGGGAAGTTGATGATGGTCCTCCTGTTCGCGTTCAATACACTCTTAGCAAACACGGCAAGACATGTGGAAGGCTACTCTCGCCGCTAGTCGCTCATCTAAAAATCCACACAGGCTCGGTCATCGAGTGATGATTTCAAACCAATTTTGAGTCAGCATTTCATCGATGCTTATACAAAGGAATAGTGTAACCTACCTTCATGCCTCTTCTGCAACAATGGGTTCAACAACGCCCATGGCTCGCAGCAGGTATGATCACCGCAGCAAGTGGATTGACTGGTGGTATTGCTACAGGTATAGCGGCTGCTACATTGATTGGTGCAGTTGCGTACGGCGGGGTTAAAACAAAAACTAATTCATCTGATGAACATCCATTCAGAGAGAGAATTCTGAAAACCCTTGATGAAAACCCTGGTTTGTGCTACAGAGAATTACAAACCAAATTAGCGAGTGCTAATGGGACCCTTCGTCACCATCTCGATGTTCTCCAAGGAAATTCTAAAATTACTGTTTTACCGATTAATGGAAGAACATGCTATTTCAAAGGTACCGAATCAATAATTTTTGAGGGCGAGAGTATAGTAAATCCACAAAGAATTGCGGAATCCATGCCTATTGGACTTTCACTTGTACAATCTCAAATTGTCAAATCAATAGTTGCTGATGGACCGCCTGCATCGCAATCGGAATTAGGACGCAGGCTGGGCAGAACTAGAGCCACCATCCATTCTGCTGTAAAGGTCCTACAGAGAAGGGGGATTTTGAGGGACGATGCAATCGATCTTTCACCACATCTTTCTGACGACCCGAGGTGGATTAGTGCGCAAAAAAGTGATTTTTCACACGAGTGAATACTTTCTTCAATAATCGCTTTTTGAGAAGCATTTCTTACGAGAACTTGAAAAGCCATTGACGGTAGGGAAACATGAGAATCATGCACAAGGCAAAACTATCCGAAGTTCCGTTGCCGGCAAGTATGAAACAACGTGATAATTTGATTACATGGTTAATCGATTCTTTGAACTTGTCTAGACACAGGTCACAAGAATCTGACATGACCACTACCCCTATTCATCAATTATTATCAAAGCATATTCTTGCACATCCAAAAAAGTCGTGGGATGCAAAAGAACTCGCAAGTGAACTAGATGTGTCCTATCCTGCTATGAACCACCACTTAGTCCGTCTCTGCGAATCGGGCATAATGAGTTTTAGCGATGAAAGTAAGGGGTGGCGAAGATATTTCCTAAGAGGAATGAGCATAGATTTTGGTATCGAGTTTTTTTGCAACCAGGCGAAGCAAATAACTTCAGAAAAGTTTGAGTTCATTGAGGAAAAATGGTCTAGAAAGAACACACAGATGCGTATTGAAATGCCTGAACACGATCCTTTATCCCTGGTTATCAAAATTGTTGAATCAAGACCATTGATGAATCAAGATATGTCCGATTTGACCCAATGGATGGATGACTTGGGCTTACTAGGAGACAGACCCGGAAAGGAAATTCTACCAGATAGCCCAAGTGCGAAGATTTTCTCTGCAATGCTTCAAAGAAACGAGCCATTGAGTGTGGATGAAGCAGCGATAATGTGTGGAATTGACAAACCAAAAGCTGGACGAATTCTTGAGAAATTTCGACCAAGCGGTATAGTCGAAAAGGTGGAAAGAACTGATAGATTAGCTACTTCGATATGGAGTGCAATTACTCAACAATACGGTAGAAGAGGTCCAGAATGGCTACAGAAAAAAGGAGGTTTCAATCGCTATCTAAACGACTCTGCACAAACACTAATTCTTGGACGATTGAATAATAACGATCTGAATCCTGAAGATATTGAAGGAATCATATCCGACCTTAATTTAGAAGAAAGCAGACTTTTGTTGAACCTCTTGGGAGGAAGAATACCTCATGGTTATAGGTTAGCCGCCCATGATTATAATGCTCTAAAAAGTAGAGTGGATCAAAGACTTGAGAGAACTTTGGAGCGACTTCGCAGAGTAGGTAAATTGCTAGCAGAGGCTTGATTTATGTTCGAAAAACTCGGGGAATGGAAGGGTGAAAGACGCCCGATTTTCCTTGCTCCAATGGCAGGCGTTACCGACCTTCCATACCGCTTGCTTGCTCGAGAATGTGGTGCTGATTTTACAATAACAGAATTCACTAATTCAACCGCTTTAAGCAGAAAGGCCACGACGTCATGGGCAAAGATGGAATCACATCCTGATGAAGAACCGTTTATTCCCCAAATCTTTGGAGGAGATGTAAACGACATGGTTACTGCAGCCATATTGCTATCGGAAAGTGCAGATATAATAGATCTCAATTTTGGTTGTCCTGCGCCAAAGGTGACCAAAATATGTGCAGGAGCAGCCCTGATGGGAGAGCCGGATAATCTGGTTAACATGGTAAAAGAGATCATAGAAAATGTGGATATTCCTGTCACTGCAAAGATGCGACTTGGGACAGGTTCAGGAGAGAATAACGTCCTCCAAATTTCAAAAGAATTAGAATCGATTGGAGTTTCAAGAATATGTATTCACGGCAGGACCCTGAAACAACGATACATGGGAGAGGCTGATTGGAGTCAGATTGCAGAAGTGGTGCAAGCAGTTAATGTCCCGGTTGTTGCAAATGGAGACGTTGTGGATGCAAAATCTGCTGCTGCCTGTCTAAAGCAAACTGCAGCAAGTGGTTTGATGATCGGCAGGGGTGCTATTGGCAGGCCAAATATATTTGCGGAAATAAAAATGGAATTAGGTTGGATGACAGAGAAAGAAGTTCCTTGGATAGATGAACGGTGGCATAAATTAGACGAATTACAACAACAATTCGCAACTCGTTCATGGTGCTGGAATCGCTATGTAGATTTATGCAGACAAACTACAGGTCTTCGTGCTAAATGGATGAAAAGGCATGCAATTTCCTTCACAAAAGGATTGCCTGGTTCTAAGAAAGTCAGATCTATGATGCACGAAACTTCTTCGCTTGAAGAATTTAATGACTGTATACAGAAATATCTAGACGATGGGATAAATGCATCCTCAGAATGATGATTGCCAATCTTCAAGGTCGTTATCAGCAGCCCATGCCTCATCTGTGGTTTCGCCACGAGCCTTCAGGACCTCTCTTGCTAACAACCAGTAAACTAGAGCCAATGAGCGTCTTCCTTTGTTGTTTACAGGAAGCGCAACATCAACGTTTCTCAAGTTGTTGTTTGCATCGACTAATCCTACGATAGGCAATCCGTTGTTGACAGCCTCTGTTAGTGCTTGCTGGTCAGCTGCTGGGTCTGTTACAAACAGAACCTCTGGTTCTACAAATGTTGGAAGGACCGGGTTTGTCAATGATCCTGGGATGAATCTACCAACTGCAGGTAGTGCACCGATTGCTTCAGAGAATAGCCTTGCAGGTCTTTGCCCATATTGCCTTGCAGAGACGACCATGATTCTACCTGAATCATATTGGTTGATCATGTTTGCAATCATTCTTATTCTGCTGTCAGTTGCGTTAACATCCAATAGGTAAAGCCCGTCTTCTCTAACCTTGTCAATAAATCTGCCCATATGTGCACTCTTTTGTTGAGTACCAATGTTAGCAGCATTTTCTTCATAGACTTCAAATGGAACGAGCAAACTGGCTTCATCAGACATCTTAGGGACCTCAGCAAGCGCCCCACTTTACCCCCCTATTAAACCGCTTCGCAAGGCAAAATATCAGTAAATCAACAGAATTAGCCACAAATCGTCGTAGAAGAGATGATATGGTTGCTGTAATGCTACGACCTCGAGGGGAATTATGTCTTCACATGAAGAAGTGGAAAACTACCCCCGTCAGAATCATGAAGGGTTCTGGCAAAAAAACAAAGAAAAAATGGTTCCTGTTAGTGCTTCGGACCTAGAGAGACACAAGTATTGCCCGAAGTCGTTTGAACTCGCAAGAGAAGGAAATACTGGGGTTGGAGAAGCGCTTGAATCTGGAATTGAAAAACACAAGGCAATTCATGAAAGAGTTTCAGATTACGCTGAAAATCGCCTTCAGTACAACAGAAGCAATGTAATTTGGACTTGGTGGTTCACTGTAATTATTGCTTTCCTGCTTGATGCAATTTTACTAGATTTAATCGATGATGTAAACATATCAACCAATGATGCTGCTAGATTTTTGTCTATATGGGCATTAATGGTGTTAATCGCAGGAATTGTTCTTGTGTATCTGCCATGGCGCTCTTTTATTGGTACAAAAAAGCCAACTGAGGACAAAGTGATCATTGAAATTTTTGAAAGTACATGGGAAAACAATAATTTCGTCGGAGGTTGGTTTGAAGCTGGAAAGTTGGAGGCAACTTTTCTGATGTCAGCCATTGTGATGGGGATTCACGCAATTGGGCTTGTTTTTGCTTCTGATAGAAACCAGGCTATTTTCATATTAATTCTCACAGCGATGGTTTGGACTTTAATTGCCTCATGGCAACTTCAGAGGACATTGATTGATTTTGCTAAATTCGAAACTTCAAGAAATGATCTGGGTTTCGAGGAAGACATCGATATCGCTTACTCTGATGATGAAGAATCTTCAGATCTGCTAAAGGATGAATCCATAGGTTTGCGCGGAAGACCTGACCAAATCGTCATAGTTGATGGTGAGTTTATTCCTGTCGAGCAAAAGACAGGTCGAGTGCCGCATAAACCGTATGACTCTCATAAAATGCAGCTGCTGGCTTACCTTCATTTGGTGTCCATTAGTACCAATCGCGAAATACCATATGGAGTCCTTAGGTATGGTGATGACACCATATTCAGAATTGAATGGGATGAGAAAACTAAGCAATCTTTATTCGATGAGATAAAAGAAATACAGCGCCTGTTGGTTGAGGGTGGTGCCAAAAGGAACCACGAACGAGAAGGAAAGTGTTTGAATTGTTCAAGGCGTTATGCATGCGACCAATCATTGGTTGAATGATTAAGAATCAACGCATAAATTCTCTGTTGGATATTCAAGGCAGTCTTTGTAAACCGTTACAACTACTGAAAAAGAATCCTTGAGTGTATTTGTAGCAGATTCACCGAATCCTCTTGCATTAACCTCTAGAGTCCATTCACCATTTGGTAGGGTCGGATCAGCATAGATATGAGAATTCAATGGATTATAGTCCTCGCATACATTCTCGGACCAAACTACTACTCCTGTTGCATCTGTTAAGGTGGCTTCTACGTATCTACCAAGAATCCCATTACAATCGAATGCCCCGGTGAATTCAGAACCTGAAAATGCTGCTTTGAAATAAATTACAATCTCTGCCACATCATCTCTCACATAGAATGTGGATACGTTTGAGTATTCGACATCATCTAAACTTGTCCAGTCAAATGTATGTGCTATTGTATGAGTTTCTTGAGTTCTCTCAACTTGAGGCTCACCTCTTTCTTGTTCCATCATCTCTCTCATCGTAACTAAACTCAAACACCCAGAAAACATTGGGAGTACTAGGATAAGAAGCAAAGAAGACACCAACCACCTTCCTTGCATGATGCCCTCGAGAAATAACTCGGATTTGAACCAAACGGTAATCCGTACAAGAACTTGATAAATCCTAATTCATAGCATGCATGTCTGGATGATGCGATATAGGTAGCCGAGCTTGCTGCTATGACGAGCCCTATGAGTGCGGACAGACCTCATTCAAATACTGCCCCGCAAACGTTGCAGGACTTTGCATTCACAGGTATATCACTACCACATGCCCCACATTCAGCCGTTTCAGGTTTCTCTTCAACGACTTGGGTTCTCTTACGAGGGGCTCTTCTTTTCTTTCTTTCTTCAGTTTTCCTCTTCTCGGCTTTTTGAGTTTCATTAAGGAACTCATCATCATCGAAACTGAAATCTGAAGAGGATTCTTTAATCTCATTTCCAGCCAAACTTGAATCTGTTAGCGACATACCAACTTTGACCTCTTCGCCAGGTAGTACGCCATCTTCTCCGGTAATTTCAAACAGGCGCTCTCGAATTTTTGCATCTGATGCTGATAATTCGGAACCATCGTCTTTCAAAGCCTCAATATCACCCTTCTCAGCAAGAATTTTATCGATGTCGTGTGAAGCAAAGCGTTCGGAGGCAGTTTGCATCTTAGTTGTAATTTGATTTTGGTATTCTTCATACTCCTCTGGAGTCATTTCTTCAAGTGCTATATCGTTAGCATTTCTTCTTTCCCATGCTTGATCTACGGCTTCTTCAGCCACAGCAATATTTTCATCCCATTCCGATTCTAAATCATCTTCATCATGACCGAATTCCTTCACAGTAGCAGCAAAGTCAGCAGTTCCACTCACGATTTCATCATCGCTGATTTCTTTAATTGCTATCTCTTTCTTGACTACTTCTTTCCTCTCTCTTTGTTCGAAGAATGATTTGACATCTTGCTCTGCACCACAATAGACGCAGTATTCCATCAAATCCGGAATCGACTGACCACATGCAGAACAATCGTGGAATTGCTTTCTTGCCTTCTTGAGATTGAAGTTACAAGATGGGCATCTATCTTCGTGACCCTCCAATTCGTGATCACATGAAGGACAATATTCGTAGATATCTCTCTCGACTTCTTCTTCAACCTCTCTTGTTAGATAAATTGCAGCAACTAATATTCCAATCAACACAAATAGTGAAACACCTCCAATCAAAATGAATCCTCTAATGGGTTGTGCATCTGGGTCGCCATTCCCGTTATTTGGTACTGAGGTTTCAATTGCCCTGGAAAATGTATTGACAACATTTGAATCGCTCGGTTGAAGCATTACCGTGGTTAGAGGACCAGAGGCTACAAATGTGCATTGAACGTTGACTCTTTGTCCTCTTTCTTCCACATTTACTGGAATCTCTTGGAATAGGTTTCCTCCGTTATCGGTACAAAAGAAAGTCAATTCTCCAGTCTCAATACTCGTGAGATTGATTGAGATTGTATATTCTTCACCATTCTCTAAAATTTCTGGTGCATTGGTACCGGAAGAATCTGTTATCGCAAGTGTTGTTGGAACCCAGTTTAGTCTGAGCGGCGCCTCAACAGAAACTGTCCCATTTGCTTGTGAATTTGTTGGATCACTATCGTATGATTGTGCTGATGGAATCCACTGTGCATTGAAATAAGCAGTGTGTGCTCCGGTTAGAGTAGGCAAAGGCTCAGTCACCCATGTGTATGCCTCCCCACCATTCAAACGAATAAGGATAGATTCTCCTGAACTTCCCTCCCATGTGTATGAAAAGGTACCAGTTACCTCTACCGAAGCGGTATTAGTGGCTGTCACAGACCATGTCACCATATCTCCAGAATTTACCGAATAAGGGTCTGGAATTGCTATTGCATCAACATAAACATCTGGAACCTCCTCAAGCACTATAGTTGAACTAGACCTATCATTGCTAATATCTTCTTGAATTACCCCCCAGGTGCCCAACCTATCTATTACAGCTGTAACTGTGTGAGGAGTTTTTGCAAGTGTTGCAACTTCGCTCGATGTTAATGTGTAACTCCACTCTTTGGTAACAAAACCTTCTCCGGCTAGTTCCACTTGGATTGGAGCCAGCGGAATTGGGTTGCCATTTGACCCAATTATCTCGATATATACTGGAACTGTAAGGCTGCCGAGCCTATCCTTGGAAATGATACCAGAAATTATCCAAGGACCATTGAACTCATCTTCTGTTGAGATACTAATTTCAGTGAAATGTTCTATATCCACTCTAGGAGATACTGTGTAGGGATGGTTTAGCTCTTTTCCTTGTTCATTAGCCTCTGTGACATCATCTTCCGAATCTGGAGTGATCTGCAGAGTGTGTTCACCTGTTTGTGGTAGTGTGAAATTATGGTAGAGCGTTGCTGATTGCCCAGCGGTTAATGCAGGTGTAGGAACAGTTTCAAGCACTCCATCACCCCAATTTAATCCAACTTTGGACTCCGGAGCATCAACCGTTCCAGCATTACTAACCACGATTTCAAGTTGAGCAGTATCGCCTGAATTGAGAACGCTTGGCTGAGTTATGCTGGCAGAATCGATTCTTATGTCTGCTAGGCCTGTCACATTAAAAGTTAGAAAGAAAGATTGTTCTCCAGCCCCGTTATACTCATATGTTACCCATATTCTATGTTCTCCCGCAGTTAGGGAATTCCAAGTCGCTGTTACGTCTTCAAACCCTTGACCTGAGATTGTTACAAGGTCAGTTTTTATTCTGCTTCCTGAAGAAATACTATCCTTGTAAAAGGAATACTGAACATCATAAGCAGTGGCTTGGTTGTTATTGGAAAGAGTCAACGTGATCTCTATTGAATCTCCTGCCGAGGGGTTCAAAGGAGAATAAGACATTGTATCTGAAGAGGCAAGAATTCCACCGCTATCTGCAGCACTTATGTTGAATGGAACCATACTGCAAAGCATCAGCAGAACGACTAGCACAACTCTGCTTTTCCCTATCATCAATACATCGAGAAAGCGGACAACACTTGAACCCATCTCAACCAAACTCTGATTTATTGCGAGATTCATTAGACTTGGCTATTCTTCGACATCGAAAAACTAACCAATTTGTATCAATAAAAATCGGAGGTTTCAAGGGCAGCCTATGATGTCTTAACTTCATGGGGAGACAACTTCTTTGCAAGTCTTTTCTCCTAGTTTTGCTTTTGTTGATGGCATTTGTGCCCTTAGATTCTGTTAATCTCGACTCCCTAGAGCAAGAAGATGTTGTCAAAATGTCCTCATCGCTATCCGCTAGTTTTTCTAATGGACCAAGCGAAAATGATGTCATTAAAGGCACCCATACACTTACTTTTTCCACTTCAGGAACCGGTACAGTAGATTCAATTCTAATCGAAATTTCCTCTAATTCAGCAGACTGGACCACGGTTGCAAACCTTACATCTGCTCCATTCATCAAACACATGAATTCAAATAATTATGAAAATGACTCATATCAACTTAGAGCAACGTTATGGGATAGTGACGCGAATGCGGATGTTGTATTTTATTCAGGTAATTTCTCCATTGCAAACCAACAGCCACTGATAACTGAATTCACTATCTTGAGCCCGATAATCGGCGATGGTAGTTCATCAACTCAAAGAATGTGGTTCAATACCCCTGCAGATGGAACATTGGAGTTCCGATATTCTGTTAGCGATGATGACTTCGACAGAGCATCCCTTAGCAATGCTCCTGGACCAGGAAGTCCAGCATTGGACTCAGGCAATTCATTGAATTATGGATGGGACTGGGCCAGCGGCGCATTCCAAGAAGGTACATGGAACCCGAGATTAACAGTGTATGACGATTCGGGATTGAGCAATTCTCAAACTATTTTCATGGGAATAGACAGGACTGGTCCAACTATGAGCGAACCTACCTTATCCTCAAATGGATGGCAGTCGAGTGAAAATGCCGAAATCTCTGATTTGCAAACTTCTGCTGATGACGGACTTGGTAGCGGAGTCCACAGCGTGGAATACTCACTGGACAATCAACAATGGACATCCACAACCCAAGATTCTGTATCGATTAGCGTATCAGAAGGAACAACACAGGTTTGGTTCAGAGCCGTTGATAAAATCGGTAATACAGGAGCATCTATTTCAACAAATATATCATCAGATTTTACTGCACCCGAGGGAATTAAATGGACTATTGACGAGCTTACAACTTCAAGAATTGGTGAAGCAAACATTACCTATGAAGCAGTTGACGATTTGAGCGGAATTGATGAGTCATCCTCTTACATTCAATACGGCTTTGATTCTAATGGCGTTGGTACTTTCCCAGATTTGACGGGATCTTGGTTAACTGTTGGAACATCAGGTTTAGATGGGACAATCGGACTAGCATCCTGGGCAACTAAATCTCACCAATTTTTATTGGTTAAAGCAGTGGTAGTCGATAATGCTGGCAATGAATTTATTTCCTCAACATCATCCTTCCAAATCCTTCCTGGTTTGGACATTGGATGGAATGCTAGCCAAACAACCATTGACAAATTAGTGGTAAGACCAGGGCAAAGTTCAGGGCTTGTGGAAATCGAATCTGTTATTGAATCCAATCAGCCATATGGTGGTAGCATCAACGTTAGACTGGAAATAGCCCCAGCAGACAGACTGTCCGATGTGAATTGGAGCGTTATGGAAACTAGAATTTTGGAGGCAGGAACGCTTGCGGATTCAACTGAATCGCTAATCTGGAATTATACCGTAACTTCTCCAGGTCAAATGGATATTAGGATTGTTATTGATGCAACCGATATTATTGACGAGTATGACGAGACAAATAACGCAGCATACTTCGTCGTTACAGGTGCTGATATATCTCCGGGACTAGTACCTTCATTTGCCCCTCCGTTAGTCTTAGTTTTCATTGCGGGAATAATAATTTCAATTCTACAACGCAAAAGCAGAGATTGAAAAGAGCAGGCTTACGGGGCAAGAATCATGGAGCAGAATCTTCCTCGTGTCCCAAAGGACAGAATCGCACCACTAATTGGTGCTCAAGGTGCGACAAGGAAAAAGTTGCAACAGGCTGCAGGCTGCAAACACATCGACATAGATTCCGAAACTGGAGATGTATTGGCAATTTGGCCAGAGCCAGGCACTTATGACCCCATCAAAGCTCTAAAACTTCCAAATGTCATCAAGGCAATAGGAAGAGGAATGGCTCCAAAAAAAGCAATTTCATTGCTTGATGATGGACAATATTTCGAACTAGTCGATCTTCGAGATTATGTTGGAAAAAGAGGAAAACAATTGTCACGGGTAAGAGCAAGAATCATCGGCACAAAAGGCAAGATAAGAGAAAAAATTGAATCTTTGACCGATTGTGAATTGACAATTTACAAATCAACTGTTGTAATTATTGGGCAGGAAGATGGAATCGCATTGGCTGCTTATGCTGTCCAGCGCTTAGCAGGTGGAGCAGAGCATGGATCTGTCTTACACCAACTTGAGAAAAATCGTAAATCGATGAGAATGGAAGCAAAAGCCCTGGATTATTACGAAGTGAAAGAAGGATTAGACCTCCAACCATCAGCATTTGCAGGTTTGGTTCCAGACTTGGATAAAGTAAGGGACAGAAGAGACAGGAGGCTCAAGGCAGCCCAAGTAGATCCTAAGGATGTTGAGGCTGTCGATGCGATGATGGAACTTGCTGAAGACGAATCAATTTCGTGGTCTGAAGAGTGATTTAATCAATGGAAAGATGACTCAAATCCATTTCTAGCACATCTAATAATGTCTCGGTTACATCACATTCAACACCCATTTTCTGTGCCCATTGGACCAATCTTGTTACATCCCTAACTAGAAATTCTTGAGCCTTAGGATGTGAATCAACTACTGCTTGTCCAACGTCTATGACCACAGGTCTGTCGCCCCACCATAGAATATTGTAGGGTGAAAAGTCACCATGTACCATACTACCCTTTTGCCACGCTACAGCAAGGAATTCTACCAGTTCCTCATATACCGCTTTTGGATTTGGTATTTCTGAATCCCTTAGTCTTCTTGCATGACTAATCTCATTACCGATGAAATCCATAACTAACACATTTTTGTTAACCGCAAGAGGTTCTGGTACGTTCAAGCCCCATTTGTGTAGCCTCAGAAGATTTCTGTACTCTTTTCGGACCCAAATATCTACAATATCTCTGTGTCTTCTTTTGAGACCACCAAATCTTGGATCCCCTTCGATATATTGAAGGAGATTCTTGAAGACTGCATTTGATGTATGGAATATTTTAACAGCCACTGCTTTTCCATTAATGTCTGTTCCATGAAAAACGTGAGCCTCCTTACCTTGAGCGATTGGATGGTCCAAAGTATCCACTACCCCAGTTTTCATCAATTTGTAAAGAGACAATAGGGTAAGCCTGTCAAAAACCTGGTCAAAAACACGTCTATCGACCCATTCAAAAGGCCCCGCACCCATTACGCCTTGCAACTTTGATTCGATATCTCGAAACATTGTTTTGTACTTTTTTTCCTTCATCCAGTCATACTTACCAGATCTGTTTTCTAAATTCTCAATGAAGGCAGTCTCCTCTTTGAATTCATAATCAAGGTCATCAATCTCATCTTGAGTTAATCCCTTGTGCTTTTCGCGTTTTGCACGATTTCTTTTCTTGGATGAACGTGAGTCCAACTCATCCCAGTCATCGTACCTACGTGCCATAACGCTCATTCCTTAACGAGCTACTGTTTCAACCCGTCGCTTCAACCAAAGAACGAATCAAGGTCGTCGTCATCCTCATCATCGTCATCATCTTGTATGTGAGCATACTCGTCTACGATTTCTTTTTCTTCTTCAACGACTTCAGTTTCCTCTACTTCTTCTTGTTCATCTTCAGCAAATAAATCATCGTCATCATCATCGAATAAATCGTCCCCATCATCATCAAACATGTCATCATCATCGACTGCATCTTCTTCTTCATCCATCACTCCGAACAAGTCATCCTCGTCAGAATCTAAATCCTCGGTCATTGCATTCATTCCAAACATATCTACAATCTCGGGCAAAATACCCTTTCTTGATAGATACATTGCTTGTGTTTTAGTGTAGCGGTGTTTAACATCAGCCTTGGAATCTTGAAAGTCCCAAGGCCAAACTATGATCAAATCACCTTCCCTCACCCATTGACGTCTACGCATTTTACCAGGAATCCTGGCAAGCCTCATCTCGCCATCTGCACAGAGAACATTAACTCTTCTTCCACCAAGTATTTGTTCAGCAAGGGCAAACATTTCGTTGATTTTGGAGTTAGGCATCTTGACACGAATCTTAGTGGATGCACCACCCTCTGTAGATTCTAGCCTTGCTAGTTCTTCCTCGTCAACCTTCTCTTCGCGTCGAGCCATGGTGCTTCGCCAATATCATCCAAACGGCAACCCTTCTTGAAAGGCGCACCTATCAAAGTCCTCTCATCATTGGCATTAAGTAATCAGCAGCAGATCTACAAACATCGAGTAAGAACTCTCCTGCTACTCCAAGACCAACTGTCAAAATGACACAAATTGCTATTGAAATTCTTATCATGGACCCTCTTGGAAGTGGACCTTGTCTGCTCTCAACCGGTTCATGGAAGAACATTACAACTCCAACCCTGAGATAATAGTAAACTGATATTGCTGAGTTTACACCCATAGCAAGTGCAAGTCCCCAAACCCAGTGCACATCCATTCCAAGGAATGATGAGGAGGCGGAGTTAGCTATTGCAACCTTGATTATACCAAGAAGTACAAGCAACTTAGACAGGAATCCAGACAATGGTGGGACACCAGCTAAGGAGAGCATGAAGATGAACATAGCAACTGCGAGCATTGGACTCCTCTTTGCTAATCCAGCGATTGCATCACTCGATTTTACATCAGATTCCATTTCGAGAACTGAAAGCACCAAGAAGGCACCAAGTTTGAACGCAATTAAGACACCAAGATGGAACAATATTGCAGCCAGGACAGTTCTGCTTGCCTGAATCGCATCATCTTGAGCTGACACGTCTCCTGATATGTTCCATAGACCTGCTGCGGTTATTGCGGCTAGCATGTATCCTGCATGAGCAACTGAAGAATACGCAAGCATTCTCTTTGGGTTATCGCTACCCAGGGCAGCCAAGTTACCCCAGAACATTGTGATTACACTCAGCAAAGCAATTGTCCATAGCCAGATTGCTGAACCTTCAAGAGCCTCTGGTTGCGTAATTACGAGCAAGATCTTGATTATACCAATCATACCCATTGCTTTGCTTGCTGTTGCAAGTAATCCAGAGATTGTTGATGGAGCTCCTGCATAAGCGTCTGGCGCAGCAAAATGGAATGGTGCAGCACTAATTTTGAAGCCAAAACCAACCAATACTAAGCCCAGGGCAACATATGGAAGGGTTTCTTGTCCAATTCCTGCCCATGCTTCTGCAAGGATATCGATTTGTAGACTGCCTGACCATAAGTAAAGAAGAGAAAGCCCGTACAACCCTACACCGCTTGCAGCACTTCCAACAATGAAATACTTCATTCCAGATTCAGAACCTGCTTTACTTTCTTTGTTGAACGCTACTAAAATGTAAGTTGAAAAAGATGCAAGCTCAAGACCAACAAATAGAACAAACAAGTTCTCTGCTAGTGCAACCACAGACATACCAAGAGCACAAGTTAGTATCAGAATGTAGAAATCGGCTTGCCTTCTGTTATTGTACAGAGTGCTAATCGATTTGTCCTTTGGATTTTTCACATCCAATCTGTTAATGCTAGCCAGAATTACAAGAGTTAGGGCTAGGAAGAAAAAGAATTCCATCAAGTTTGAGAAAGGATTCGCACTAAGTATTCGAACTGATGCATCACCAGTAGCATGAACGAGGATTGCGTCATTTTCAGAGAATACTCTCATACCCATTTGAATAGTTGCTGAAACCATTATCAACAGAGCAATCAATGATGGAAGCCTAGGGTTTGCATTCCATTCATATCTTTGACCGCCCAAGAACCAAGGAATTCTTGCTTGGGTACCCGGTAGCCTAAACGTTCCCTTACCCAGGTTAGGAATCAAAATCAGCAAAATTAACCCGATAAACAGAGTTACTTCTGCTGTGAAGAGGCTGAAGAAATTAGCATCGAATGCTTCGACCAATCTTTGAGTCATATCAGGCACCTCCGAATAGTGTTTGGAACATAGTCACTGTCCAGTCGCTCATCATATCAAGAGCGATTGCTGGGAAGATACCAAACAGAATAGTGAAACCAGCCAGTATCAACATTGCTACTTTTTCCATGTCGCTGATGTCTGGAATAGGCTTGCCTTCCATTTCTTTAGGTGGCTGAGTTTCTTCCCCTCCTTCAAAGATTGTTCTTTGCATAGACCATAGATAGTATGCTGCTGTTATTGCTAGTGCCAAACCAGGACCTAGAATCCACCAACCAAACTCATGCCAGTATGCAATAAGCAAGAGGAATTCAGCAACGAAACCTGCAAGTAGAGGTAAACCAAGAGATGCCATCCATCCAAACATCATCGATGTTGCAAGCCATGGAGAGTGCTTTGCCATCCCTCTCATCGCACCAATTTCCATTGAGTGATAATGGTGCTTGAATGCGCCACACACAGCGAAAAGCATTGGTGAGATAATTCCGTGTGCGAACATCATGAATAGAGCAGCAGCCCAGCCAATAGGTTGCATGCTTGCTATACCCAGCAATATTACACCCATGTGAGAAACGGATGAATATGCTACCATCTTCTTCAAGTTGGTTTGTCCCAAACAAACTATAGCACCGTATACCAAGGATACGAAACCAAACAGCATCAAGATGAACTGGAAGTGTTCCAATGCATGAGGGAATAGGGTTGCAGGTATTCTGAACATTCCGTATGCGCCCATTTTCAACATTACACCTGCTAAAAGCATGGACCCACCGGTTGGTGCCTGTACGTGCGCATCGGGAAGCCAAGTGTGGAATGGCGCTGCAGGTAGTTTCACCAAGAATCCAATCATTAGCATTGCAAAGATGATCAAGTGCAGATTTTCAAGCCAAATTCCACCAGCATTTACTGATTGTGCGATACTTGTTATTTCAAGCAGGTCAAAGGTTCTGCCAGTGTATTCACCAGCGTTATCCATCGCTATCTCAGTATTAGACGGCATGGAGAAATACATTGTGATTAGACCTAACAACATAATCACTGAAGCTGTAAAAGTGTAAATGAAGAATTTCTGTGATGCATACTTTCTGTCTTTTCCGCCCCACTTCAAGATAAGGAAGAACATCGGAATAAGCGTTAGTTCCCAGAATATGTAGAACATGAACAGATCAAGAGATACGAATACTCCCAATAGTGTAGCACCCATCAATAAAATCAACGGGTGATAAACTGCTCCCTTCTTCTCATCCCAGGTGGCAATGATGGTAACAGGCAACAAGAAGGTTGTAAGCCAAACCATTGGGAAAGAAAGTGCATCTAATCCAACTTGCCAAGTTATTCCTAGACTAGAAATCCACTCATATTGGTAAAGGAATTCGTACTCATTGAATCCTATTCCAGTCCAATCCACGCCTCCAATTTGTCCTGTGAACATCATAGAAGCAACTATGAACAAGGCCATTGATACTCCTAAACTCACCATTCTCCATACAGGAGCGAGTTTTCTTCTTGAGGATTCGGAGACCATTCCAGTAATTGTCAACATTACTATTGACATCAAAAATGGGAATAACAACAGTATCAAGGTGATTACATCAAAATCATCTAGCAATCAGTTCACCCCCCATAGTAGGATAGCGATTGCAAGTGTTCCAACAGCCACCATCATAATGTAATCACGTGCAGAACCGGTGGTTATGCTTCGTATTATTCTGGAAGAATCTTGACCACCTTTTTCGATGATTGTCTTAATTGCAAATCCATCAACAACATTCTTGTCGAATGAAGCGCTCAAGTTAGAGAATCCTGCGACTATCTTCATCATAGCCATGTCGTAATATTTGTCGAAGTACAACCTTTGTCTTAGTGCTTCACCGAAAGAAGATTCACTCATCTTCTCCGCCCATCCTGCGAATGAATATTTGTCATTGAGCTTGCCGCTTAGAGTTACAGCCCACTGCATCCAAGGTTTGGCTTTCTGACCTTCATCCAATCTTCCTCCATGTAGAGCCATTGCAGCGCATGGTCCCAAAACCATTGACAGGAAGATTGCAATATACGTTAGGACAAGTAGATAGTTGGTTCCTGGGTTGACAAAGATGTGATCCATTTCGTAGAGGAAACCTTCGAGTAGTCCATCCTCACCTAGTTTGTATCCTTTGTATCCAAGGAAGTATGTTGACTTCAAAGAGGCAAACACGATACCTGCGAGTGACATTGGAATTAGTACCAAAAGGGGAATTGGAATCCATGGGGTTTGCTCGTGAACCTTTTCTGCTACCTCAGTCTTTGGCTTACCTGCAAAAGTCATGAACCACATTCTCGACATGTAAAATCCGGTCATTCCTGCAGTAATCAGAACTAGGAACGCAGGAATGTAGAATCTTGGATCATGCTCAACTGCAACTCTCCAAGTGTTAGCGATAATTCCTTCCTTGGACCAGAATCCACCGATGAGCGGGATTCCGATGATAGATGCTGAACCAACAAACATTGCAGTAGCAGTAATTGGTAGACGGGATGCTAATCCACCCATGTTTGCCATTGATTGAGCATCAAAGTGGTCGTCGTGGTGGTCGTCACCGTGATCGTCATGATGGTCGTCGTCATGGTGATGGTGATGCAAATCATGGTGGGCATGGTGCATCTCGTGAATTACTGAACCACTTGCCATGAACAGCATTCCTTTTGCCATTGCGTGGTTGAATAAGTGGAAGAGAGCGGCACCAAATGCAACCACCACGATTCCTTTATTCGGGTATTCTCCCCAATCAAGGCTATTTGCTAGCCAAAGTGCTGCACCTAAACCAGTGAAGATGTAAGCTAATTGACTCATTGTTGAATAAGCAAGAACCTTCTTCAAATCCATTTGTACAAATGCAATCAAAGCAGCCATACAAGCAGTAATTCCACCAACTAAAGCAATAATGAATGCTAGATCGCTGAACTCTCCCATCATCGCAGAGTCCCCGAAAATTGGGAACATTCTTGCAACAAGGTACAAACCTGCATTGACCATCGTTGCTGCGTGAATAAGTGCAGATACCGGAGTTGGTCCTTCCATAGCGTCAGGAAGCCAAACGTGGAGTGGGAATTGTGCAGATTTACCAACTGCACCGATGAACATGAATCCAAGGGCTAACTGTAGAGCGCCTTGCTTGCCTGCGTCAGCAAGCATCTGTAGGTTTGAATGATCGAAGACCGTAGCAAATGCTAGAGCATCCCCGCCACTTGCATATGGTTGGAATAGATTCCACAACATTGCTAATCCGATTACAAGGAAAACATCTCCAACCCTTGTGGTCAAGAATGCCTTCTTTGCTGCGTATGCAGCACTTGGCTTGTCATAATAGAATCCAATTAGCAAGTATGAACAAAGACCCATTAATTCCCAGAATATGAACAGCCAAAGGAATGAATCAGAGAGGACCATTCCAAGCATTCCTGAACAGAATAGTACAAACTCTGCATAGAATCTGTGGTTCTTATTGTCGTTAACCTCATCGGTATTCATGTACCCTATGCTGAAGATATTAATGAGCAGACACAGGAATGATGCTACGAAGAGAAGCATTACCGTGACATGGTCTACATACAATCCAAAATTAAGAGAATACAGGGATATTTCTGTTGTTGCACCTTCTGTGAACCATGCAAAGTTCGCCCAACTAAATACGGTTGAGGTGTCACTTACACTTGTCTCGTTGATGAATCTACGAATTAGAACAAGAGACAGAACAAGGCTTGCAGCCATTACTGGCAGAGCAACCAATCCACCTTCCTTGAGATTTTCTTTCCAGAACTTCTGACCGTTGAATTTCATTCCCAGGTAAAGAATTAGCGGGAATGCAAGCATTGGTAATAGAATAATAAACACAAATTCTGAGGGCACATCCAGTGCATTTTTCACTTCATCATATGAACTTCCCATCATATCACCTCAGTTCCTCAGCAGGTTGATATCATCAAGCCTGATTGTTTCATGTTGATTGAATACAGAGAGCAGGATCGCTAAACCAATCGCTACTTCAGCAGCGGCTATTGCAATAGCAAATACCGTGTATATCCAACCTGCTGTATCTCCGTGATATACTCCAGCCGCTACAAATTGTAGATTAGCTGCATTGAGCATCAACTCAAGACACATAAGGACAATAATTGCATTTTTACGGGTAAATGCACCCCAAAGACCCATCACAAATAGGATAGCGCTCAAACCACTAACCAACATTGGGTCAATCACTCTTCTTCACCCCCTAATTCCCAGAGAAGGTTTTCTTTTCTTTCATCACGAACAAGATAAGCTGCCCCAATCATAGCAAGAGAGAGAAGAACACCAAGCATCAATAGTGGTAGAGACCAAGCGCTGAAGATTGAATCTGACATCATCGCAGTATCAAGAGTAGTAGAACTTTGATTATCCCAAAGGGTAGGGTCTGCTAATACACTCAAAAGGAGCATGAGTAATGCAAGAAGACCAAAACGAGTGAATATTGATGTTAACTTCATTCGAAATCCTCCTCGAGGATTTGACGTTGAGTAAGCATGATTGCGAATAAGACAACCAAGCCGACGCTAGCCAAGTAAACCAGAATCTGTATGCTTGCTAAAAATTCAGCACCGACTAGAATGAAAACTCCAGCTATTGCTGTGAAACAAAAAATCAATGCAACCATCGAGTGTGCGACTTTTGGTGCTTTGATGAGGAAAAAAGCACCTCCGATTGCCACGGTTGCAAAAATGAAGAAGATAACATTCTCAGCGATCATGTTGATGTCAACCATCACGCTTCCTCCTGAGCCTTAGCAGCAGCCTTTGCCGCTGCTTTCTCGCGCTTCTGCTTCTCTTTAGTAGCACGCTTTGCTAATTCCGCATCCACCGCTTCTTGGTGAATGCTAGGAAGTACTCTTGTTCTAGATGCATCAAACCATAGATCTTCTCTAGTGAATCCTGACATTCCATCATATTCGTTTGTCATGTAAAAGGAAGTAAAACCACAGGCTTCCATGCACAATCCACAGAACATGCATCTTCCTAGGTCGATTCTTCCACTTACGATTGAATCATCAGCAGTGTATAGTTCAGATTTTGGCAACTCTTCTTCGCTTCCTGTGTCATTCCATCTCACGGTTGCAGTTGTTCCTGATAGGTCAAGAACTTCTGCGAATCTCCATTCACTTGGAACGTCTGTGTGCGCTGTAATTAGGTTGAAGTCTTCTTGTGCTTCCTTAGCACCTTCGACTTCTTGAGCTGCCCAGCCGCCAACTTCAAGTTCAGCACCATACCCTTCATGCTCACCATCAGCAGAGTCTAGAACATCTACTCTAAGTTCTGTAGTCATGTGAAGACAGGAATTAGGACAGATATTCACACACATCTTACATGCTGTACAGGTTTCCCAGATTACACCAATTCTTCCATTGTATTCACCAGGGACGAAAAGCCACGGTTCGTTATCCTCTAGCCTCTCGTATGGATACATGATGGTTTGTGGTCTCCAAATAGTTGGAACTAAGTCAGATGCAGTTCTATCTGCCGCATATTGATCCTCATATTTTGATACATCATTGAACTCTTTGAATCTCTTGTCCTCTACTCTAGCCTTGCTAGCCTCGTCTAAGATTTCTGGAGTCAATTTGTTGTGGTATCCCCAATCTAACTTCTCACCGAGCCTCTTTCCAAAAAATGGAAATGTTCTCAATGCGGTTATCAGTGTAATCTTAAATGGGTACCAAAATAAATTTCTGAAATTTGGTTGTGCGTGTGGATGCATTGCCATATTATCACCTCACTCCGTTCCTGGTAGGTGCGTTCCCGCTGGTTCTAATGTTCTGATGTGGAACATTCTCTCTGGACTTGCGTCCTTGTTTTCATCATTAAGTAAGAAGAAGAATAGACCAAGTGAAACAATTGTTGTAATTGCTGGAAGAGCCCATGGGATACCCATTACATCCCATGCAGAGCCAACTGTTATCATTGCATCACCCTTTGAGGAAATGAATCCTGTGTCATACAAGAATAATCTGTAAACAGCCGCTATTGCAAGGTTAACAACGCTTAGTGGAAGAAGCATTCTCCAACCAAATTCTAGAATTTGATCAGTTCTAATTCTTAGAAGAGCCGCTCTAATCCAAACGAATACAACACCAAAGATTAGCCATGCTTTCAGTAGAACCCAAATGATGCTAGGACTTGTCAACCCGACTACAGGAAGGTTGCCAATCAAGAAATGGAATGGTGCCGACCAGCCACCTAAGAAGAAATGTGCAAACAAGATACATGCAGCGTATGTCCTCATGTATTCAGCGGCGAAAAGGAGACCGAATCTCATTCCACCATATTCAGTCCACCATCCTTCGACAAGTTCGGCTTCTGCTTCAGGCATGTCGAATGGAATTCTCTCAACCTCGGCAAGCATGGATATCAAGAATAGAGCACCACCGAGAGGCAGGAGGAATAAGTTCCATGTTTGGGCTTCGATTTGGAAATTGATGATTTCAACAAAGTTGAATGAACCAGAGATGATGCAAACCGATAGTACGGTTAGCAATAGAGGAATTTCGTAGGAAGTAAGTTGTACCGCAGAACGTATTCCTCCCAACAAAGTATACTTGTTGTTGCTTGCCCAGCCACCGAAGAAAACGCCAATAGGAGCAATACCAAAGATTGCCATTGCAAACAATACGCTAAGTTCAGGATTAGCTCCATATATGCCGCTACCCATTGGAATCATTCCAAGTATCATGATGGTAGAAGTAATAACAAGATATGGTGCTACTTCGTATACCAGCCTATCTGCTCTCTCAGGAACCATGTGTTCTTTAATCAAGAATTTCATTCCATCTGCTATGTTTTGGAAAAATCCAGGGAAGATTACGTAGCCCATCCAAGACCTGTTGTTGACACGGTCAACTGTTGGCCTATTCTTGTCATCGTTTCCGAAATTTTTGTTTAGCCATTTTACAACTGCCCCAATAGGTGTGCCGATTCCGAAAGGAAGCATGTTCCACCATTCACCAGCAGTGGTTCCATTTTCTCCGACCCAGAGGGAACGAAGCGCAGTTGTTGCTCCACGTCTATCCATCAATCGACCCAAAATTTTCCTTTCAAGCCAAAGAATCATGAACATCGATAGCATAATTCCCGCAAATCCTACCAAACACATGATGAGGGTTGCAGTGAAGTTTCCTATTGCTCCTGAATAGTCCTCTAAGAAGGTCCCAGCCAATAAATTGTCAATTACTCCACCAAGAGTATCAAAAGCAAGGTCTCTAGGAGTAGGGATTGCATTACTTGATTCTTCAACCATCTAAACACCTCACCTATCAGTCTCCCCGATACAAGGATCAAAGCTTCCCATGATCGCAGGGATGTCTGCTACCTTGTATCCAATCATGGTCTCAGCAACAAATGGAATTGTAATGAACATCGGTGAACGGATTGAGAGTCTGTATGGATTCTTTCCTCTACCATCTCCGCCGCCTTGAATATACATTTGTGAGGAGCCTCTTGTGCATTCATAATTTGAAAATCCAGTTGCACCTGCTGGCGCTCTTGTTGGTGCTTTTGCTTGAATCATTTCATCTCCTTTGGAATAGTGTGTGTTCTTTCCACCAGGAATCTTTTCGATAGCGTCCAAAATAATCCTACAAGACATTCTCATCTCTTCCATTCTTACTCTGTATCTGTCATAGCAATCGCTACCCTTGACTGATGTTGGTTTTTCGACTGCTGGCTCCCAGTCAATTTGATCGTAAACTGAATATGGATGAGCCCATCTTACGTCGTAGTTTACACCTGAAGCTCGAACATTCGGTCCAGAAACTCCGCACTCAACCATTCTTTCGGCACTAGCATATCCTACACCTTGTAGCCTGACTAAGAAAATAGTTGATTCGTCTAGAAGCATCTCATACTCATCAATTCTCTTCTCGAATAATTTGGTCTTTGCAATTAGTCTCTCAGCCCACCCGACTGGGATGTCTCTCTTCACTCCACCAACTCTTGGGTAGTTGTAATGCATTCTTGAACCACCCAATTCTTGGAGAAGGTCGAGATACATTTCTCTTTCACGAAGAGCCCATGTCATGATGGTTAGATTACCAACGTCAGGCCCATAAGCACCTAGCCACATCAAGTGACTTGCAATCCTTTGGCATTCAGCCGCAATACAGCGAATGTATTCAGCGCGTTCTGGAACTTCTGCCTCTAGTAAATCTTCAGCAGCGTAAATGTATGAATTTGCCCAGGTCATTGCGCTCACATAACATAGCCTATCCATGTATGGGGTAACTTGAGTGAAATCTCTTGCTTCTGCAATCTTTTCCACCCCTCTGTGAATGTAGCCAAGTTCTGCCTCAGCGTCCACAATTGTCTCACCGTCAACTTTCACTCTCAGAGTCCATAGACCATGTGTCATCGGATGCTGAGGTCCCATTGTAATCCACATTTGTGCCATAATAATCACCTCACTTAACGCGACCCTCATCCGCAGGTTTTCTGACAAAGCCTTGGGCGTCGTCGTACATTTCGTTGAAATCGTGATATCGTATTTTGTGCTGCTTTTGCAAAGGATGGAATCCGTCAGGAGAGTCGTGAGGATTCAAAACCCTGAACATGTTTTCATGCCCATCAAATTTTATTCCAACAAGATCCCATGTTTCTTTCTCATTCCAATCAGCACCCACCCAAACGGATTGGACGCTAGGAACTCTTGGGTCGTCATTATTTGGTAAATCGACTATGACTTCAACCTCCAAAGGGATGTCATGCCCAGATAGTGATTCCGCATTGTGAACAATATCTGTATTTGGCACAGGGTTTACGACTGGCATTCTAGCCAAATGATATGCGACTTCCCAGCCTTTTTCAGCAGGACCATCAGGGTAGTGAGTACCAGTTACCATAGAACAATAGTTGACTCCGAGGTCGAACTTCAACGACTTAGATACTGTAAGAATATGCTCGGAAGGAACCGTGAGTTTCAGATATTCATACCCGTGACCGTTGTTGTGTTTTCCTGCTTCAGCGGTTACACCAATATCACCGAATTTTGAAGTTACAAAATTTACAGAATCAGAAACTGCCTCAGAGTTTTGCTCGGTGGTGATTTTCATCCCCATTTTCAAGCCTCCTCGCCCACAATTACTGGCTTCTCACCATCACGTCCTGTGCTTGGAGCACCACCGATTTTGATGATCTTCTCTCTCAAAAGCCCAAATCCATCGATTAGTGCTTCTGGTCTTGGAGGACACCCAGGGATATACACGTCAACTGGAATTACTGTGTCAACTCCTTCAAGAATATTGTATGATTGGAAATATGGACCGCCAGAAATTGCACACTCGCCCATTGCTATGCAGTATTTTGGCTCAGGCATTTGCTCCCACAGCCTTACGACCGGGTCTGCGAACTTCTTTGAAATTGGTCCATTTACCAACAGAACATCGGATTGTCTTGGAGATGAACGGAAAATAACACCGAATCTCTCAGCATCAAATCTTGGAATCGCGGAGGCAGCCATCTCAATGGCACAGCACTTAATTCCCAAGTGCAGAGTGAACAAGGATTTTCTACCTGCCCAATTGAAAAATCTTCCAGCAAGGACACTCAAAAATTGCTTGATTCTCAAACTGCTGAGTGCTTCGTCTGTGGTATCGCCTACGAACTCTAGTAACGCATTGCTGTTAAAAGCTGTATAATTTTGTCCTGGATCTGCCATAATATCACCTCAAATGTAGATACGCCCTCTCTTCCTGAAAACATGCCACACGCCTGCGACCATGACCGCAAAGAATGTTAAGAGAATTAATAACCTGTCAATGGCAAGTTCCCTTTCAACTTGCCCAGCTCCTTCCACGGTAGCAGCATTGGTTACCATACCTCCCAATGCCATGAACATAAATGCGACATCAAAAACCAAGAAAATAATCGCATACCAGTAGTACTGGAAGTGGAATTGAATCATAGCATCTCCGACTGGCTCGGAACCACATTCGTAGGTTGAAAGTCTCCTTGGATACAGGGAATGATCGGCTTCATAGCCTTCTAGTAGCCATGATTTTGTCTTGTGTGGCCTAGCAGGATCAACCCTTGGCCTAACGAAGTAAGATGTTAAGAAAGCACCAAAGGGCATTGCAAAGCCAATCAAGGTCATCAAACCCACTGCTAGATATGCGCTGGAAACGTCACCTGTTGCGACCATTGGACCACCATAACTTAGAGCATACGCTCTGTTATTTGGCCCACTTGTGGTCCCTCCATAAGCGTTGTCCGTTGGACATCTAGAATTGAAGTCAAATTCACTGATAAAACAACAGAGCAGTAAAGCGAATTCAACCAGATTGATTTCTCTTTATTATTTTCTTCTCTCTCGAAGTAGAAGTAGGCTAATTAGAACGAAGAAAACGATTGCACCTCCGCCCAATATTAGCGTATTTTCAGAGTATCCAAATAGACCAGATGGAGAATCACCCATCACGTTGAATTCTATCACCTCTCGATTGACAATGCCGGTTTCAACAGGCTCTGCTGCCAAAGTAAATTCGTACTCATCCTGCAATTCTGCTTCCTCCGGCCCTCGGACCTTTACTTCAAGGATCGTGAATTCACCTGGTTCAAGAGTGCAAATTACTTCGCCAATTTCCTCTCCTTTTACACAATAATCGTTGTCTGTTAGAACTTCAGTTGTCCAGCCTCTAAGCGAATCTGAAGTGAAAACTCTAACTTGTGTTTTCACATTTCCGATGTTGGTAAGGTTAGCTTCAATAATTTCAGAGAAGCCGTACTCTAAATCATGCTCTTTCGATTCTGAAGTCAAAAGAAGTTTTTCATTGATTTGAATTTCGAAATTTATTCTTATTGCTCCGCTCCGGTTTGCTGCGTTATTCTCAGATATTGCAACGAGGTCAAGGACTCCTGAGTCGCCTGATTCAGAGCCTTCACTTGCAGAAATTGTCAACTCTAATTTGAGTTCAAACGGTCTTGCTTCATGCCCGAAAATTAGCCCTTTGTTGAACATGATATTTTCAACTTCATTAGTTGATTTTCCTATGTACGGCTGGTTGTTTTCATCCAATACAAATGTTTGATTGGTTGAATTCCAAATACCATAGCCCACTGGAACTTCAATTCGATCTGGAACACTCTGCCCATCGATCGTTAGTTGCCTGGTTGCCAATCCCTCTAATCCGGATATGTCAAACAATGCAAAATCTCGGGATGCGTTGCCCATATTCTTCAACCAAATCGTGTATGTATATTCCCCGCCGGGAGCAAGAATTAACGATGCGCTATCTGGATTCAATCCTTCTGATTCAACCCTTAAGTCCATAGCATATACTTTGTCTGAACGCTGTGCTATTACGGAACCTTCCCTCTGGTTGTCGGGAATTCCATCACCATCTGCATCTTGTGAATTTGAATCTCTAGTGTTGACTACTCTGAAGGTGATTTGAGAGTAATCTAAATCTTCGGCACCGTCAACGCTTACGACTAAGAATACACTTCTTGTTTCGCGAGCATCTACATCGATTTCGGTAAATACTGAGCCGTTTTCATCTTCAAAGTGCGTTCCCCAATTGTCTGTATTTGCGCTAACATAGCATCTGAACCTATCATCGACATTGCCTAAGTTGGATATGTCGAATGGGAATTTGATGTTGGAATCCATCCTTCCCCTTTGAGTAGTGCTCTCTACATCGATTGCCATATCTCTTGATTCTGCTACGGTCACACGTATCGTAACTTCATCATATGACTCTCCTCCGTTGTTAGGCAGCACAGAAATGACAATTTCAACAACTTCAGTTGCTAGGGCATCAGAAGGTAATTCAATTGTCACTCCAACATCAGCACTTCTATCATTGCTCTGCTTACTTCCAACACTCACAGATGACTGATCTAAGGTTACTTTCCATCCAGTTGGAGGCGCAGATGATGAGACTCTCAATGTATCCTGACCATTCCCATCATTTGTCACGGTCACAATGGTTGAGTCTGATGAACCTGGCTCTACATTACTCAATTGACTCCTTGCAGTAGAAATTGAAGCGGCAAAAGATTGTCCAACTGTTAACCTAAATTCAGTCCTGCACTCGTCTGGATTATCTCCATTTTCACCGATTATTGTGAAGAGTACTTCGTCACCTGCCTCGACTGTATCCCTTGCTGTTACCTCTAAGTCAAAGGATTTAGTGCCGGTTCCTGAGTTGTAAGGAAGAAGTCCTGTTGAAGGACCATCTACAGACATCCAGTTTGCTTTACTTCCGGTTATTCCAACTCTAACAGTCCACTCTGAGTTTCCAGTGTTCGAATAAGTTACAGTCAGCGTCCCGGTGGTATCTGGTGCAAGTGACATCGAGGTTTTAGATAAGGAAATGTCGCAGTAATGTAATTCTGGCACTGTTAGGTCATATTCATCGCTATCTGTGGCATTTTGAGACGGATCACTTGTGACTGTAGCAGTAATTTCCCAGCAATATTTCTTTGCTGCTTGCCCCTCTGGTACAGAGGTAGTTGCGTAAACTGTTGTAGATTCGTCCGCTTCTAATGTTACTGTTTCCTCGGATAGAGACATTGAGAAGTCGTCGGTTGGGAAGCATCCCGCTCCATCGCTTTCGGACGTCTGGAGGCTGATGGTTTGCGAACCATTTGCTTGTCCAGTGTTCTCAACTTCTATAGCCCATTCAACAACATCCTGACCACCCCAAGTTTTGCTTGGGTTTTGAACTTCCACACTTACACCAAAGAGGGTTGAGCCTCCCCCGTCACCAGCCGTTGTAGTGACTGTAGCATCTTTACTTGCAGGTTGGGCAGGTTGGTCGGGTGGGGTTGCTTGTTCTGTAGCTGTGACCGTTACTGTGGTGTCACAAGAGCCCTCAGCGCCTTGGGTTAAAGTTACGTTCATTGATGCTTCACCGGATGAGCCTGCATCAATTGGACCTGCAACTTGTGTATTGGTGGAAGAGTATTGGGAACACTCCTGCTCCTGTCCTTCAGCAGTGGCAATTTGCACCGTTATTGGGTTCGAACCTTGGTTGTAGATTGTAATGGTATACTCACCGGATTCACCCGGGTTTACTTCTTGCCCATTTGGTGATATAAACACGGAAAATTGATCCGACCTGCCCTCAGCAACTACAGGCTCAACTATGGCACCAGTAAAGGATGTCATAAGGCTGAACAAGAATAATGACATCAGGAAAACACCTAGTGATTTTTCCCTTATTTCGCTTGATTGCCGATGGCTCATAGCCATCGGGTCGAAGCCACCTTATGAAAAGGTCATCCCTTGATGTGTCATCAAGCGTCAAGGAATTCTGATTTGAGAGTATTGCAGTTTAAACAATGTGTTAGGCTCGAGACATTACACCCAGGAGTACCATCTAAATGATACCTTGCCCCACAACCTGGACATCCTTTCATCTTACCAATTATTTGACCGCGACATGCCCAGCAGTTGATGAGTTGTGCTTGTATTTGAGGAGAGGCAATCGGTTGTGTTGGTTGGTTAAGAGTAGACAAGGCTGGGAGAGTAGCTGCTGCATTGAGAGAGCTAGATTTAGGACCTGATGACCTTCTTTGCATCACCAGATAACCAACCAATAAGCCTATGATTGGGACACCAATCATTGCTACAATTAACACATTTGAGGAACTAGATGTGGAGTCTAAAGCCTCTCCTTGTAGGCTGATTCGGTTTTCAGAATTGATGATGTCATCACCCTCTATCCATAATCTGATTTCTGCATCAGGGTTTGAGTTAGGCTCTATCTCTAACTCGAGGGTCGCGGATTCACCTGGTTGAATTTCAACCAATCTTGAGCTGGTTACTGAAAGGTCCCATTCAGAGGTTACTGTGGCTAAGAGTCTTGTTGAGACGATTGTATTACCTGTATTCGTGATTCTTACCTCAATTTCAGTAATTTCACCTTCAACTAAAGTGTCTTGGATTTCGACATCCCATTCGACTTCCTTCACGCTAGCCACTAGAAGACTAATTGAATCTGAAATTTCTTGATCCTCAGAGTTTAGAATCAAACGCAACACAGGTTCCGAATTAGGCATTAAATTAGCATCTATAACAACCGTACAAGTAAGCGGAACAAAACTTCCGCTAGTGACCTGTCCAACCTCATCGCAGTCTGCAAATAAACCCGTATCGGTGTATGCGTTTACGCTAGGGCTCCAAGGCACATTGGCATCATTGGTCAGTAGCCAAGTGAATCGGTAAGTTTCTCCAGCTGTGTAAGATCCAGATGCTAACTTGTTAGTCCATGAGTTTCCGGATGAATCCTCGACTGATCCAAATTGAACATCAGGTTTAGCAAGTGCTTGTACAGAAATATTTCGAGACCAAATGAATCTTGTTGATTGATAATCCAACCTTAGTTCAATTTCCCCTCCCTTTGCATCTCCATCACCTTCAATGGTATATGCGAAATTATAGGAATCTACCCAACCCAAATCAATTATCCCTGGTGAATTAATAATTGACCATCCGATTGGAAGTTGAAGACTCGGGGTTAGGTTTAGGTCAGTATTGCCTATATTTTCCACGTAGAAGATCATGGTGACCCTAGAATCAGGTCTTAGTGAATTCAATTGTGACGCTCCTGATTCTAGATTAATACTGATGTCGTTGACCTCAATAACCTCAAGTGGCAAATCAAATACCCAAGAATCTGAAGCATCGGTTTGAGCGATTACTGTCAACCTCACTGTTCTCTCTGCGCCGGCAAGAGTTTTCACAGCAGGCGGGTTGAATGTGAGATCTATTTCCATCGGGAAGTTCTCCGTGATCAAGCCCGTTGAACCTGAACTTGCTCCCGGTTGACTGGACAATGAATCAAATCCGGCTGACCATCCGGTTGGGGCTTCAAGGAATAAATCATAGCCTATTGCATCGTTCCCTAGATTTGTAAATCTAATCGAATAACTGGAATTTTCAACTGGATGCACCGGGAATGATGCATAATCAAAAGACACGTCCACATCCGCTAAGGCAGGAACTTCCAAAGTCAAATTTGTAGGGTAGGTTACTCCGTTATCGACATCATATCCGGTTAATTCCACCAGATATGTTCCAGGTTCTGGGGCTTGATTGTGGACAAGGGTTACTGTAATGTTTGCTGATTCCCTGCCTTGAAGTGTGAAATTAGAATTAGTTGCTCCAAGGTACCAATTTGGCTGATAGCCATCAGAAATTCGTGTTATTGTTCCAGTGCTCATGGAGGCATTAGTAGAAATTAATGCAGTATTTTGCAATGATACATTCCAAGAACTAGTTGTTGTTTGAGCAGAATCAACTTTCACAACTGGATTTTCTGAACTCAATTTAACCCCTGGTGCTGTAACATTTACAGATATTGCATGGATGTTGTTATCTTCACGTATTTCTTCAACTAAATCATCCGGGTCAATTTTGAATTCCATTATAGATTCACCAGAATCTGTTGGGGTCCAAGTCCAAAACAAGTCTTTCATTCCACCAGGTCCTAAGAATACAGTCTGAGTATCAATCGTGACATCGTCAACAACTAAACTGACCTCAAGGCTTTCAACTTTCACATTGCCCGCATTTTGAATTCTTGAGTCGATCTCAACCTCTTCTCCAACCTGTGGAATTGAAACATCAAAACTCAACTCATTGGGAACAACCATCGGGTCTGGTCGTAAATCATTCACACCCTGCCCAGCGACTGCTAAGGCGAACATCTGAGAAGATGAACCTGCATGATTTCCATCTATGACCTGAATTTCCCAAATTCCTTTTTGCGCTGAATCTACAAGAAATACCTCTAGATTGTTTACTGTATCTGCAGATCCACCTTGTATTGAGCGCCCGTTTGCGAAGTTATTGCCCCAGTACTCAGTACCGTCTGGAGAAATTACCTTTAGATTCAAATTATTTACCAACTGGTTATTCGAGAATCTTGAGCCTCTTTCATCCGACCAAGCTAGTACGGCTTTGAATGGAGAATTCGCATAAGTCACATTGAATACGTAGGATTTTGAATTTCCTGTTCTCGATAATTTAGATCTGTCGTCAACCCAAATACCCCTCCCTTCCGATGGCGCAAGGGTATTCTTAACATTGATTCTGCCCCAACCTTCATCATCATTTGGAATGTCTCGAGCCCCGATGTCTTCTGCCCCAAGCACTAATAGTGCCTTCACCAATGCTCCCTGGGGCTCAGGTCTGCCGGCGATTTCTACAAGATACTCTCGAATTAGAGCTGATACTCCTGCAGCATTTGGTGTTGCCATCGATGTACCTGTGTACTCTAGATAGTAATTATTCGACCATGTAGCGCCGCCTGTATCAGTCGCTTCCTGGGCTTTACAGGACCTAACATAGCCCCCTGGTGCAACAACATCGGGCTTAATCCTACCATCGTCGGTAGGACCACGACTAGATCCTGACATCATTGTGTCCGGAGAATTTCCGTAGCGATTTTGGTGGTTGCCGACTGTTACCGAATTCTTAGCGGTACCTGGAGCACCAACTGTACCTGTATTAGGACCATCATTTCCTGCTGCGAAGAGGATTACAAACCCTTCATAACCACTTGAATATCTATCATATGTATGTGCTCTATCATCAACATCCTCTGATTGCGAAGTATACTTACCAAAGTCAGCAGAAGATGATGAACCCCAAGAATTCGTATGGATTCTTGCTCCGTTAGAATATGCTTGGTTCATGATATAGTTTAATGAGGGGGACAAAAATTGTCCGTCGCTATCCCTTTCCATTGCTTGGAATATTAGCTGTGCTTCTGGCGCAACACCTGAATAACCACCTCGAGATCCATCTCCTAGGACTGTACAAGCAACGTGGGTTCCGTGTCCTGAATGCTTATCGGCAGTAGAACCGTCACCAATTACGTCAGTATTGCTAATTACACGAGTCCCAAAATCGCCATGATCTTCATCTAAACCTGAATCTGCTACGGCTACGGTTATTCCCGAACCATTCAAATTCGTGGTGAATTGTGTGGCAATATTGTTGACACCCATGTGTGCTCTCGACCTGTCGTTAGAAATCTGATTTTGAATTTCGAAGTCGAGATACATTACTGAAGGCTGTCTCATCAATCCAAGTACATCTACAGTGTTCAAAGTTGCAGACCAGCGACCACTTTCCCAGCGATTTGAATTTGTGAATGCCAATTCAATGACATCATCCATATCTTGAATAATGGAATTTCCGTTTCTATCCACAAGATTGACCATACTTGTTGGACCCATCGAATTTCTCCAACCATCTATTCGCATATCTTGGTTCAGAAGAGAATCCTCTCCTTGCTCTAGTAGTAGTACATCAAGTATCCCATCGCTTAGCAGCAAAGCAATCGGTACAACATGCGCACTTTGAACTCCTTCGAGATCCATTGCTGCAATTCTTGCATCTACAGTTCCTTGAACGATTAAGCCAGATGGAGATATGTATTCCTTGACTTCAAGACCTCTGATTTTATCCAAGTCTTGTCTGACATCGCTAAAATGACGTGAGTTATCGATTAAGAGAAGGGATAGATCCTGTCTTGGTTCAAAATACTCTGCTGGCAAAGGTCTTGAAACCTCAAGACCCGTAGCATCCCAAATTCCTATTTTAGAATGGGCTTCAACTTCTCTTTGCTCAACTGAAGAGTATTCCGAGATGTGTCCTCCAAGATCTTTGTAAGTATCCGCTGCTACCTCGAAGTGGACAATCTCAACCAATTGTTCAGTTTCTTCAGTCTGGACAATCTCAACAGAAAGTAATGTTGATGAAATAAAAAGTAACACTAATGCCGGCGCAATAAATTGCAAGCGACCTCGTGCCATGTTTATACGCCATATCAAGTCGATTATATCGCTTAGGGTAAGCCGAGTAATTTTTGCTAGAATGGCCAGATAGTAATCGGGGCTCTGTCTTTGAATTCTTCTGTTGCCCAATATCCAACCTCATGGTCCCAAGTCTGTGATATTCTCTCACCTTTGTAATTCACATAATCAAGATTGATGGAAATGGTGTAATTCTCCCATACAGAGTGACCCTGTATCAGGAATTCCAAATCATCTCCAGCCACTGATGAATGAGATTCTAAAATGGCAACTTCAGTTGTTGAACTATTGAGAATTCTTCCTTCCTCATCAAGGAATATGAATTGATATTCCAATTCAGTAATCGCTCTGGAACCATCATTGTTGATTTCGCTCATAATTATATGACCCCCAGATTGGATGTAAACAGTTTCTACAGAAACTACGTCCCTTGGGATTACCCAAATGTAAACTCCAGATAATAGAAAAATCAGCCCTACTAAAATTAACCCAGCCAGAGCCACTTGGGTGAAATTAACTTCTTTGCTTAGATCTTTGATCCTACTTGCAGCTTGTTGTGCAAAATCGTAAATCTCTTCCTGATACTCTTCATCTTGTGCGCTAGATGAATGAACTGTTATCTGATCCTCTGAAATGAGCATCTCTCCATCTTCATTCATCACTACGTTCTTGACCTCGTATTCAAAGTCTGAACTCAAACTACCAACCCCAACAAACTTATGGCCGCAGAAGAGATAGGGTCTGCAAACAAAATATGCCTTGTTTCAACCTGACCTCCAGTTAGAGATCCAACTAAGGAAAGATCTGTTACGATTCCATTCACACCAATGCTAGAAGCAGTTGGAATTATGCCAGTAAATTGTGCATCCAAAAGAACACCCCGGCCATCTACATCAAGTGCTATTGGTCCGTAATATTCAGTCTCAATCATCGCATTAGCCGTAGCCACAATCCTGCCTTGAGTGATATCACTGATTACGAATATTGGGTAATTACCTGCAATCCAAGTGATATGGACAGTTGCACCTCTGAGGTTTTCGCCAATGATTTCTGCGGATTTCATCGTTACTCCAGGAGCAGATGGTGAATTTGAGAATTTAATGTAAAGTGATTCTACTCCTTTTCCGCTGCTGGCAATTTCAACACCCCAGTCGTCGGTTGGACTTACTCTGAAAGTTCTAGGTAAGTTCTCAGCCATCATTACCACATCTCCCTTGGAATCAATTGCCCTACCGCTAGCCTCAACATACATGTCCATGTCTTCGGTGTTTGAGGTATAATCCATGGTTAGAAGCCCTTGGAAGGTAGTGTCCTGACGAATGTCAAAATTGGTATTTGGTTCAGTAGCTAGGTGCATTTCAGCGGGTAAATCTCTCATGAAAACTGTTGCTGGCCACCATTTTCCATCTGCAAAAATTGCCTGCTGGACCATGAGATAGTCGGCTGAATGCCCATTAACTCTGTACTGTTCTGGAACGAATACATCCAGTAACAAGATGTCTCCGATGGTGGCTGTAAAATCAGTTTGCTGTGGCACTCCCATCAGGAAAACATCGGCCCTAGTTTTCAAGTTGGTATCAACGAATCTAGCTTGTGCGTAATCCAAACGAATACCCATATCATATCGCATCTCAAGATTCAATCTAGGAATTGTTAGATTTGTATCTTGGGAAAATAATGCAGTAGCACGAACATCATTCATTTTTGAAGTATCCAAACCACTGAAAATCACATCTAAATTTTGCCCGTTGAATCCGTTTACTACAAACTCTAAATCCTCAATGTCAGGCTGCCAATCGTTCATCTCCAAAGATACCTCGTAGGTAGGAACATCAGCAATCACCCTGTAGTCATAAGACATGCTGATTTGCCCTGAAGGAAGAGATGGTAGCCAGACCCTAGCGTGCCATGCTCGTTTGCCATCAAATGTGACACCCCATTCCTCCCATTGATCTAAGTCAAGTTCTTCTGCCTCTTGGTCATCTATTCTTCCATCATCCAAGGCCTTGATTAGTTGTTCAGATGCTGTTTGATTCAATTCAGCTGCCAGCATTGCGCCTAAGACCGAACTCGATTCATAATAATCGATAATCCCGTCTTCCAATGCATCAAAGACTACCTCTCTGTTTGAGGCAGTAAATTTCGGTATTCTCGAGAAATTGAATACGGGACTTGATTGTTCTAGAACATCCATCGAAACTCCGTGCCTCCAATCAGGTTCTGCATCAGTAGCGCCTTTCGTGATGTCTAGAACAACATCAAAGGATTCACCTGTGAAAAGGTCCATCTCGAATGCTATATCCTCATCTGATTGTTCGGTATTCCCTGCCAAATTCATGGTCATTTCGTGAATAAATCCATTTACACCATCTCCGAAATTAACGAGACCAGATAGGAAAAAGGATAGCCCCTCTACACCCTCTTGGTCACCGAAATCTGGCAATTCCAAACCTGATGAGTCAGTTTCGCTCGGAACTGCAATTGTTATGTTAGCAGGCAAAGGATTGATGTGAATCCTGCCATTCATCCCCAGGAATGAATCATCATATTGGCTTTCATCTTCGAGTAAAATATTGAAAACTGCTGAGGAGGATCTAACTAATTCAAGGCGAGAGTTTCCCTCAGGACCGATTGCCCCTGGCTCAATCGGTGAAAGTCTTCTTGCCCTTGTAACATTTGAAATCTCCATGCTCAAACTAGATTCGCCTGTTGTTTCATCGACAAAGAACCTCATGTGGTCTCCATCCATCGTAAGCGGTTCACTTGCATTTGAAATTTGAATTTCGATCTTTTGTAATGGCTCATTAGCCATGTAGCCGACTTCTTCTCCCAGAATTAAACTAAATTCAGAAGGAAGCCCTACCAATCTCATTGCGTTTCTTTGAATGCCATCAACTCCCCCATACGTGATGGTCCCAATTGGGTCAGATGCATCATAGACCATTGAATCAGGTGTTTGGGTCAAACTCAGTATATCCGGTCTGTTAGAAATTACAGCTGCTTGTCCTGAACCCGATGATAAATCTGGACCGTTGTGATTGATGTGACCGATTAACAATTCGTTTTGACTTTGACCTTCTATGGTCATTATTCGTGTACTTGAGTCAACATCAAAAGAGTGCTTCGCATGGTGGATTCCTTCAATACGAACGCTCATCGCTACAGGAACTAACGGAGGAACCTCTCCTCCTCTACCGAATACGGTTTCGATATTCTCGTCCTGTGCCAGCAAAATATGGTCGATAGTAGGAATCCAAGGTTGGGTTGAGGAAGCAAGAGCTGCAGAGATTAATCCAACCTCTCTGTCGACTCTGGCTTGTCCGCTGGCCAAAGTAATTCTTACCTGGGAATAACAGTCGATTTGTATCGTTCCTCCGGAGGAGCCAGCAGTTGCGACGGCTGCTTTAGGAATCCCGTTCAATATATTCCCTATATCCAAAATTATCTCCACTATACTGAGGAGGGTATTATCCAAAATTTGCGTTAATCCTCCCAGCTCAGGGTTGTCGAAATTAACTCTGCTGAGTCCGGTTGTGGGAAGCAAGAATGAACCTTGAATCACAACTACCTCCGGTAAATTCTGAATTTCAAGATATAATGACGAAGAATCGTTTGCGTATCCTCCACGCATGAAGGTTGAAGCATAATTTATCGACTCAATTCTGCCAACTCCTGCGATTAAAATCAATGTATTTGGCGGGTCTGCTGGATTAACTGGGAGACTTGCATCGTTAACATTAGGCGTACTGTCCGCTGTGAAGTTCTTGATTGCGACTATAAAACCTAAGCGATCTGGTACATTTCCTGCAAAACTAACCGAAGATGGTTGCTCACCAATGGTGGTGAAAATTGCATTAATTTCATCTTCTTCCATGCTGCCACTAGGAAGTCCACGAATCCAGCCTCTTGAGTCAGTGATGTTTCCCCAAGGACTAGATCCCTCTGGCACATTTGAACGATCTTCGTAATAATGAATGGCAATATCAGCATCTTCATCTGTAAATAACTCAATGGTATCATAGGAATTTTGACCTACGTTATCATTCCTAAGAGTAAGGTCGAGCTCGTTTGGAAGTTTTGTGGACCCAGCAACTGGGTGAATACCAATATCGACATAACCCATTTCCAAAACAGGGATATTGCCTTGCGAATCGGGCTTATCAAAATGAACATATCCTAATCCTACACCGTACCCACACCGATGCTCCCTGCTTTCCGCAGAATGGTTTGCAACTGGATCATACCATTCTGAATCACTGCAATCACTTTGCAGGTTACTTGAATCCGCATCTGGATTTTGAAGAGAGATGGTGAATGGCGCAGATATTGTTGTCAAGGTTAGGGCATCAGTAGGAAGGTCACCGCCAAATAGACCTGCTATTAATTCAAACACAGTAGATACAGAATCAGCAACAGAGAACTCAATTCTTTCTATACCAACTCCAGCTCTAAATTCATAAGGCGGTTGTGTGAATCTTGTGTCTAGCACCATTGCGTATGATTCGGATTCTTGTAAAGTGAAATCAAAGGCAAATCCCTTCATCAGTGTAACTTCTAAACTAGCCATATCGTCCCATAGAGGGTCGTTTAGGTCAAGAGCATCAACTCTCCATTGGAATGTTGGCTTAACCCAAATATGGTCGATTGCTCCAAGAATTGAACCTCCGGTTACAATATCCCAACCTTGCCCTCTTTCTCCAAGACTTTGAAGAGTTAGAGCAACAGCAACATCATCAATTCCATCACCGTCAATGTCTACTCTATTCTCTGCAAGATTAAATTCGCCTGATAGGTCCAAATCACCGGTGAAGGTGCCTTTATCCCATGATTCATAGGAAAAGCCCCCATTCTTAGTTGTGAAGTTCAGGTACAGAGCATATGTGTTAATTCCAATCGCTAGTGGATCGGTTATTTCCCATTCCTCCAAAGAAAATAACGTGTTAACTAAATTCGCAGGCCAGCCTTCTGGCTGGGTATTTGGATCGGTTAGATAATAGTAAGGAATGGGGTGATTGGCTTCAAATGGACTGGTGTCTCGCAAGGAGACGTCTTCCAGGTAATTTGCAGAATCAACTATAGCATCTCCTGCCTCAACAACTCTTGCAGCCGCATCTACTTGGCTGAGTTTCAAATTCGCTTGCTCAATTGCCTCTTCGTTAGAATTTGATGATTGCTGAATTTCATAAATGTCAGACATTGCATCTAAGATTCCGAAATCGGTGCTTGACAAGCCCGCATCAGCACTAACAGGCTGAAAAACTGGGCAGATTAAACATAGGAGCATGATTATAGCAATCTTGGAATTATTCCTCTGGTGAGAATAACTGGCGTAAACCAAACGCGGTTTTCCCTCACCCATGATTGGTCGAATTCGTCATAATATGATAACTCATCCCCATCTTGCATTAAAATTGGCTATTTTGATAGCCATTAGAGAATCAAGAGGAAATAATCTGAGTGCTTCCGCAGGATGGACATTTCGCTTTCACCTTTGGAGTGCCAGCCGGAATTCTTACTGCGAACATCTTGGAACAATCTGTACATTCGTGTACCTTCTTTACTGGCTCATCTGTAGATGGTTTATCCTGTGAAACAACCTGTGATTCTTCTTTATATTCCTCAACTAAATTCTTCGGCAGTGAAACACCACTACTCTGTAATGCTGTCCTATTGGTAGAAGAAGAAGTTGCAGTTTTCTCTTCGAGTGTTTTTGACACATCTTGAGCTGGTACTGGTGTGAAGAATTCTTGTTGTTGTTGAGATGGACTCTCCTCCAATGCACTAAGTAAATCGTCTCCTTGTGTGGCTGCATACGGAGTATTTGATTCTGGTCTTTGAGTGAATAGATCATTTGCTGCACTAGAAACTGCTGCAGAAGATGCTTGACTCATTTGAGGAGCAACACTTTGAGGGTATTGTTGTTCTTGTTGAGCACCATAAATCGCTTCCATTTGCGCTTTCTTTTGTTCTTCCAAAATTTCATCTTGAGACCGTGTATCCTGCTCAACGACTGGTCTTGAGCGACTTCTTTTTCGGATTCTTGAAATCAAACCGATTACAAGAATCAATCCAGCAATTGCTCCTACTGCTGGTAATATTTGATTGAGATTAGAAACTGAAGCGGAATTTTGTACCGTGACCCTCCAAGAATAACTATCCGAATTGTTAGATGCATCAAACACAGTAACAGTAAGATCAAATTTACCGGTTTCATCAAAGGTGGTGGTGAATGATTGTCCTGTGAAATCAGGGTCATCCAACTTGTTTCCATTCGCATCGTCATCTCTGGTTGCATCCAAGTCCCAGTGATATCTCAGCACTGATTCAGAATCAAAGGAATCCGTTGCAGACATCGAGAAAGTTACTTCTTCCCCTGCGGTTACGATTTTTGTTAAAGTCGATGTAGATGCAGATGATAATACTGGATTACTGGTATCAATTACAGATACAATCGTGGTAAGATTAGCAGTATTACCTGACATATCCTCTACTGTGAGTTCAACATCCCAATCAACAACCGCGCTGTAGTTGAAGAATACTTGATCTTCCTGCCCAGCATTATTCCCGTTGATTTGCCACGAGCAGGATTTGATTTGGTGGTCATCTGTTGATGAGGCACAGGATAAAGACATTGCATCGCCAACATTCAATATGTAGCCCTCACTTACAGGAGTTCCAGAACCAGATTGAGTAATCACTGGGTTCGGATTGGTGACATCTAATACCGTAATCACCAAAGTATCTTCAGAAGTTCTACCATCATTTGCAGTGATTTGCAAACTCACAGTAAAATTTCCAGGAGCAGACCATGAATAGGAGGCTGTATTACCGTTTGCGTCATTGTAAAGGACTCCATTAGAAGCATCAAAATCCCAATCGTATGAGGCAATTTGACCGCTCAAGTTAGCACTTGATTGTGCATCGAAATCCAATTCTTGTCCTAGTACAACCGATGAAGTAGTCGATGCGATAACTGCATTCACCACAGGGGTAAGTGAAATTTCAACGGTCGTCCTTGAGCGAGGGACTTCTTGTGCTCCTGCACTTGGTCTGTCGGAATTATCGAGAACTACGTACAATGGTTGGTCAGAATAATCACCTGTGACGGTCCAAAGAAGAGTTGATTGGCCTTGAATGTTGAGGATTGATTGCCCGGAAATAGAGGCAGAGGCACTATTTTGTTCATTCCAAGCATTGTGAATTGACTCTGTTTGGACCAATAAGTCGGCACTTCCCTCTAGTGAATCTACCGTTATTTGTATAGAAGTTCCGGCGTCTAATCTTAGTTCATCTCCACCGATAATTGTGGTTGATTGATTGGAATCAAGTTCCACTAAGTTATGGAATAATGTGTTAGGTTGTTGATTAATTTGCGCAAATTGAAACGATGCTGTAGAACGATTTCCGCCTTGGTCTCCTTCTCCTTGGTCTCCAGGATGTACTTTGTTATCTAGAACCAAATACCAGGTTTTGGGAGATATTGATGCAGGTATCATCCAGTCGAATTCGTATTCTCCAATCGCAAATTCTGTTGAAGGTGCCGATTGATATGAGGAGCGATATGATTGATCTAAATCGTAAGGAATTATCCCCTGAGCGTCAAAGAAGAATACGTCTATTTCATCATCAATAATCAGTAAATCTGCAGACCAGACGGACTGAGGGGTCAACTCACCCAAGGGAACCACTACACAATTTCCATCATCGATAGCAACTGCTGTTGATATGGATGCCAGACTTACTTGTGCACAGTTATCTCCTGCTCTTCCAGAAGTTTCTGATTGTGCTGGTAATGCTGAAAGTATCAAAGATGTTAGGATTAGAGTTACGATTATCCTTCTTTGCATGGGCATGGCTGATTCTTAACACACTTGAAGTTCGCGTATGTTCGTTTAATCCAAAATCATTGCCACCCATTGTCTTTTTTGACTAGGTGTCTGATGTCACCATCCTCGGATATCTGTAACCTGTCGCCGTCGTTTAGGGTGCAAATAGGGAGTTCTTTTCCTTCCATATTTTGTATCACTTCCGAGCCTGCTTTACTTATGTCGTCAATGCGAGCCGAATAATGAGTTAATGCCAAAAATCTAGATTTAGAATTCAGAGCATTTTCTAGGGCACCAAGTGTTGTTGAATGTAGATACTCATCTGCTTTGTCAGTATTCTCAACCAAGAATGTGCATTCGTGAACTAGGATATCAGCAGGCTCCATTTCACTCAGACCTTTACACGGAGCTGCAGTATCACCTGATATCACAATGCTATGACCTTTTTTGCTTTGACTTCTGAAACTTTGTGCCTCAAAGGTCGTTTCACCTCTTACCACATCTACTCCCGATGATAATTGCTTTTTTTCTTCAACGCTCAAACCGGCATTATCAGCTTTAACACGGTCAAATTTACCAGGTTTCGACTTTGATGCTATCCTCCAAGCACATGAAGGAACAGAGTGGACAGTAGCAATTGGTTCTACGAAATTTTGAGTCCATCCGCTAGGTTGAGGTTGCTTGTCTAATTCGATTATTTGCTTTGAATCTGAGTCTATTTCTAACCATCTATTGCTATGAATTTCTCCAAGCACCCACCTTATCTTGTAATTCAATTCACTAGTTTTTCCGCCCATATCTATCCAGTGCTTCATCTGTCTGAATAATTCAGCAGTTGGAATCTCATCTGGAATATCATAATCATATCCATCATTCAAGAGACCAGAAAAAATCGTTTCCGAAGTTGGCCCCAATATTAGTAATTCATCCATCCTTCCCTCTAAGGATAGAGACTTAATCCAGGGAAGCAAACCCCAAGTATGGTCCATGTGACCATGAGTTAGCAGAATAACCGAGAGTTTGGAAACCCTCAATCTTGAGGTTGAATCAAAGGCTTTGATGTGCTTTCTTTGTTCTGCTAGCCGATTTTGAAATCCTTCACCAGCATCGATGCATACCAAGCCTTCACTTGTTTTCAGGATAGATCCGCTAACGTTTCTGTCATGACTCGGCCTTGCCGAAGCCACTCCTAAAACATGCAAATCAAACATTAACAACTCACCTCAATTTAGTGGAATAGGCGTTGGTGGGAACCATCTCAGAATTACAACATCTTCGATTCCGCGAATCCATCTCCAAGGAACTGCAACATGAATCCCGCCTTCCACAAGTTCAGGATCACAATCAACGACAAAAAGATGAGTAAATTGCATTTCGACATTGTCGACAATTACGTCTAATACGGTCCCGAGTTTTTTCCCATCGCTAAGATAAACCTGTTTTCCCTTCAATATTGAAACCGGTTTGTCTGGCATCGAGGCATCACCCTAAATCTTCTGTACAGTTACCCCCAAGACGAGGTAGGCAATGAATTAAACCCAAGGAAAAAATCCTTGAATATTCACTTTCCACGGTTTAGATTTGCTTTCAAGGAAGGACGTAGCTTTTCTGCACCCTTACCCTTGTTGTAAAGACCACGACCTCTCTTTCCAGCGGATGTAAGTCCTCTGTGAGATCTGCCACGGTGAGAGTTGTTTCCGTTTGCTTGTGAGAAAACTCCTAGTTGCTTGTCCTTGATGATAGCAGGGTGGTGAGTATCGATCATGATTACTTCGAAGAATTTGTGCTTACCATCTTGTCCTACCCAGTATGAGTTCAAAACTTCTAGGTTAGGATAGTGTCTGCTGACTCTTTCTTCAGCGATTCTCTGAGTGTTCTTAGCCATTGTAATCTTGGATACACCAGCTTTACTTGGCTTTCTCTTCATGTGGACCTTACCTTTTCTCAATCCACCACGGCGGATTCTGGTTCTGATGACGACTACGCCTTGCTTAGCTTTGTAACCAAGTCTGCGAGCAGCGTCAATTCTAGTCGGTCTTTCGACCCTAGTGAAGACTGGCTCCCTTCTCCAAGCAGCCATTCTCTCCTGACGGAACATGTGCGGAAGACCCGCTTTAGGCTTCTTCCAAGTCTCTCCAACGTAGTGATAAACACCCTTTGTCATAATGAACACCTGCTCTTTGAGCACCTTGGCGACTTGCCTACCCTTTATGAGTCTATTTACGCGATAAAACTCTACTAATTCGAAGAATTTACAGCTTGTGGGATATTTTACCGTTTATTCCTCTATACCTTTTGGGCATTTTTTTTAGGTTTTCATCTCTCTTTTTGAAGGTCTGATATATCACGATAAAACACCACAATCCAACTACTGAGAAAAACACATCTGCAAACAAACTCAGGACCATGATTTTGGATTGAACTACAACACAATATTCAATTGCCACTAGAATATTTAGAACTCAATATTTCTAATGAAAAGAAGTTCTCAAATCATACTAACATCCTGTCAAAAACTAGTAAATTATGCCCGTAATAATCATTATACCGTTTCACAAGGAAAGGATATGCGCTTGGAGATAGTCGACATTGCTTGGCTCAAGCAGCATGAGGAAATCAAACCAGATAGACTTGACCAGGTTGCTGAAGAAATCACCAAGGCAGAATTCTTCCATGAACCAATTCTTGTCGATGAAAATACAGGAGTTATTCTTGATGGGCATCATAGGTTTAACGCTTCATTGAGACTTGGTTTCAAGAGAATTCCGGCAGTAATGATCGACTATCTAAACGATAGCAACATTTCAGTGGATGTTTGGCCGGATTGCGGTACAGAGCACATCACAAAACAAGACGTTCTAGACATGGCTGCAAGTGGCAGAGTATTTCCTCCAAAGACATCCAAGCACACGATAAACCTGGAGATTGAAGAAATCAAAATACCTATTCAGGAATTGATGTGACTAAATCAGAGGCAAGAATTGCTCTCCAACCACCCCACAAGGAATAGACGTTAGACCAACCCATCATTCGTAAATTATCTGCTGCGAGCGCACTCCTGTAACCTCCACCACAGTACAAAACTATTCGGTGTTCTTGGTCTAATCCTTGCTTGGCAATATCTCTCTCGATGATACCTTTACTGAGATTCACGGCACCCTGCAAATATCCACGTGCAAATTCATCTGCTTCCCTTACATCGATTATGAAAATGTCCTCATCATCCGCAAGCATAGATATCAAATCTTCAGCACTACATTCAAGGATTTTGTTCCTCGCTTGCTCAACCAAAGCTACAAAATTCGGGTCGTGGACCTTTGCCATGTTAATTCCACATCCATCAATCTCATGACCTCTTCGCTCTTGGGATGGACAATGCTGCAGAAAAGAGGCGAGGATGAAGTCCTTGAATCTCTGCAAAATGACGAGGTTGAATTGATACTCGTTCAGCGTGAATTTAACTCAGAAATTCTGACAAAAATCATTGACCTTGCTACGCAAAAAGGCGTGCCAATCGAAGAGGGCAGTGAAAGAGATCTGTGGAGAATGGCAAGACCTGCAAAGGAAGGGGAGCCTGAACATCCTCGCATTCTTGGTCTAGTAGGAAGGAAACCCCATCGAGAAAATTTAGATGATTTATTTGCCAATTCAAAACTTCTTTGGCTGCTCGATGGAGTTAGTTATGCAACAAATCTTGGATTCGGAATAAGAACTGCTGAAGTTAGCGGTGCAGATGGAGTCGTACTTGCACCACCGGAACCTATGAATCATGTTGAGAAAAGGACGATGAGAAAAGCGAGTATGAAAGCAATAAGATTCTTACCTGTCATAGAGAGTACAATTTCTGAAATTATTTCGACAGCAAAGAAATATGATTTCCGAATAATTAGTGCAGAAGATGTGGGAGAAATACATCCTTGGGAGTCTGACATGACTGGAAAAGTGCTGCTTGTGGTGGGTGCTGAAAGACATGGGATTTGTGATGAGATTATTGAGGCTAGCGACCAGGTTATTCGCCTTCCAATGGCAGGATTCGTTCCCTCATACAATCTTCAAGTCGCACTCTCTGCCTTGGCAATGGAAGCAATGAAACAGAGAAAGCTTGGAATCTGATCAGTCTTCAGCGATTTTCAGATTAACTCCTCGATTTGATTTTGCAGAGGTTACTACAACATCAATTCCTTTTCCTTTTTGATAAATGGCTTTTTTCAGTTCTACTTCCATGGTATTTCCCATAGATTTCATCGAAATCATACCGGTGACCTTGTTGCCTTCTTTTTTACTATTTTCAAGTAGAACTAGGACGCCTGTTTCCAACCAATTCAGTACTGTTCCATGATATTTCTCGCCTTTCTTGAAATTCTTGTAGGCATTTATACCCGAGAACTCTCTATCCTCTTCTTGATTTTCCCAATCTACCTCATGCCTGTATCCAAATCTCAGTGCATAAAGCATCCATAATTTGTGGGTTGGATCATCATCTTTAGCCCAAGGTTCAACGAAATCTATGGTTTCATCAACCCCGAATTCTCTACTATATTTTTCACCCTCCCAACTTGAAAATGTCGCTACTAAATTAGGACCGCTGAGTATAGTTTTGAGCCAAGAATTCTGGTTTCCAAAATGTGCTGAACGGACATCTTCTCTGACGATAAAACTGGGTAATTTGGAATCTGTGAAATCACCTTTGAGACCTTTGCCTCCCCTGAATTCAATTGCGTCCCAAGAACCACACATTTCGATGATTTCACGGCTACTTTGTCTGTCTTTGGCAGCTATTTTGGATAGTGGTTCCAGTCTTTTGTTGAATGATTCTTTCATGGTTTTGAAATCTGTAACATCAATTCTTGCTGATAGTAAATCACCTAAATCGACATTTGTGTTGGAAAATACAAGCATGGTGATAACTTCAGGAACTTCTTTTCCAGTTCTTGACCTGAATAAACTCTTGAAACAATCTGCCTTGAATTCCAATTTAGAAAATGCTGGGTCTGTGACATCATTGCCCTTGGATTTCTTTTGCTGAATTTTCCCATCATGAAGGACGACTTTTCCTGTCCAATTCTTTACCTCAACCAAAAGAATTGCATTCTCGTGAATTGCAATTATGTCAACTTCCCCGTTTTGGTTGGATTCAGGCGCAGGCACTCTTACTTCCATCGCAACGTGCTTCATTCCATCGATTTTCTTGAGCGTTGCAGCAACTTTTGCCTCAGCATGGTGAGAGACTAATTCTCTGCGCTCATGCTTCAATGACATTGCTTTCTTGTACTCCCTTTGCCAGCGAAAATTTCTGACAATAGGTATTTTTCCAAGCATATCATTCACATCGATTCTAAATTTCTGTCCCGCGGTAGCACTTGCGCTCTCTGACATATAGGCGTTCAGGGTCGAGGGTATTAGAGTCTTCACCGACAAATTTTGCAAACAGATTGGATTAACTGTCGAATATAATTACTGCTAACTAGGTGCATTTCAGGAACGACTTTATTCTCTAAGAATCAAATTGACGGTTGCTTTGGCTGAATTAATTACACCAGGTAAACCTGCCCCAGGATGAGTTCCTGCACCTACGAAGTATAGCCCTGGAATCTTTGCATCCTTGTTATGGGGTCTGAAGTATGCACTTTGAGTTAATTTAGGAGCGACTGAGAATGCAGAACCTTCGAACGCTGCCAATTCATCTCTAAACATGGTTGGGGTAAAATGTCTCTTAGTGACAATGTGCTTACTCAAATCAGGCAGCTCGACTTCTAATGCCTGAATTATTTTATCAGCATATTCCTCTGCTATTTCTTCCCAATTTACGTTTGCTCTTCCCAGATGCGGAACTGGGGCAAGAACATACCCTGCACTGCATCCTTCAGGAGCCAAATCAGGGTCTGTTACAGTGGGAACATGGAGATATAGACTGAAGTCATCAGGAAGTTGATTTCCTTTGAAAATTTCATCGAGAAGTTCCTTGTATCTTGGACCAAATAGAATCGTGTGGTGTGCTACGTCCTTGTATTCTATATCAGTTCCAAAGTGTAGAACAAATAATGACATTGACCAATCCATTTTTTCTAATTTTTTAACCCGCTTTTTTGCAATAGGGTGTTGAGAGTAAATCTTGTCATATGTGTGATGCACATCAGCATTTGAGACAACCAAATCAAATTCTTGAGAAACACCTGAACCATCTGTTAATTCGTGTATAGTTTGGCTGCCATTAGCAACTAATTTTGCAGATTTAATTGGAGAGCTTAACCTAACCTCACCGCCCAATTCTTCGAACAATTTGATCAGTGCCATGACCAGTGCATGGGTTCCTCCCTTGGGGAAGTATACGCCCCATTGCCTCTCCAAGAAATGAATCAATGTGTAAATCGAAGAAGTTTGGAAGGGATTGCCTCCAACTAACAAGGAATGGAAACTCATCGCTTGTCTTAGGTGGTCATCTTTGATGTACTTACAAACCGTCGAATAAACCGAGCGTTCTGCCCTCAACTTCATCAAGTCGGGAGTTACTTTCAACATATCTGAGAATCGTAAAAATGGCATATCAACTAAATCGGTGTAACCCTTGTTGAATACCTTCTCAGAATATTCAAAAAATCGCTTGTAACCTTCTGCATCTTCAGCAGATCTCTGCTCTATTTGTGCAAGCATTTTGTCTGCATCCCGAACATAATCAAATCTATCTCCATCACTCCATATCAAACGGTACATTGGCCCAACCTCTAATAGTTCGACATAATCTTGCAATTTTCTATCGGTCAGTTCAAACAATTCCTCTAGTACATGTGGAGCTGTAACTACAGTCGGTCCTGCATCGAACGTATAGCCGTGGTCATGGTAAACATATGCTCTACCGCCCGGCTTGTCTCTTGCCTCGTACAAGACGGTTTGATATCCGGCACTTTGTAGGCGAATTGCTGCTGCAAGACCACCAAAACCGCTGCCTATCACTGCAGCATTTTTCCCTTTACCATCGGCAACCATAGTATTCGTTATTTTCTATAGTAAATAAATTACCGTTTTTCAAAATGAATCATTTTCGTGTAATTTTCTTTGTAAAAAAAGAAACAACCAATTATAAGTAAATCAATGTAATTTCTGTCAATAATATCCTAACTCTTCAATAAATGTGATTCCTATGAATAATGAATTCCTTTCTCCCGAAGAATCCCTTGCCAAAAATGGCGAGAGTTTCCACTGGGCAAAGAAGTTCCTCGGAAAGAAGACTGGAGAGGATGCTGCCGGTCTGTACGCATTCTGCAGACTCCTCGATGATATGGCTGATGGCGATATAGAAAACGGTCCGCAAAGATTAGTTCAAATCAGAAGTGCCTTTACTGAAAATCATTCCAACAAGGATTCCGCCCTGGTTGCTTTTGAGCCATTGATGAAAGAGCATGATTTCCCTCAAGATGTGATTGTCGCACTGATTGATGGATTACTTTCCGATCAAGAAGAATACGTAGAGATGAAAGATGAGCAAGACCTTCTTCGCTATGCCTACAGAGTTGCCGGAACTGTTGGAATATTGATGTGCAAGGTACTGGGATGTGAAAGTCCAATTGCACATGCTCATGCCATTGATTTGGGTATTGCAATGCAGTTAACCAACATCGCAAGAGATGTCCTCGAAGATGCTGAAATGGGGCGAAGATACATCCCTGGTACATGGGTAAACAACATGACTGCTGAAGAGATCGTTTCCGCTAGCAAAAACCCAAGTTCACAAGAAGCAAGACTCATTCAGGAATCTGTTAGAAAATTACTACAAATGGCTGAGGAATTCTACACAAGCGGGAATACTGGACTGAAGTATCTCAATTGGAGAGCACACCTGTCGATATCTATCGCAGCAAGGGTCTACAGGCAAATAGGAGTACAGATTCTGAAGAAGGATTGTTCGTGGTACACTGGAAGGGAAATAACTTCCAAATCTACCAAAGTATTTTGCTCAATAAAAGCAACTAGCCAAATGACAACTAGATTTGCTTCAAGGAAAAATAAACACAACAAGAAATTGCATAAATCATTGGGAGGTCTCCCTTTTGTCTGAGAAAATCGCAATCTTAGGAGATGGTTGTGCATCCTTGTCATTCGCTGCAAAAGCTGGAAGTTTAGCGGATTACGAAATAACCGTAATCAAGCCCACTGGTGCACCAAAATCAAAGGATCATGCCTGGGGGTTTTGGAGCGATGATGTCCTCAAGGACGCAGAGGATATCGCAAGGTATTCATGGAATAAGTGGGCTATTGTAACTGAACAAGATTGTGCAGTAATGTCATCTGAATCCAAAAAATATCATTCTTTCAAACGCTTCGATTGGATTGAAAATCGCAGGGGTTTAGCAATCAATAACGGAGTCGAATTCAAAAATCAATCCGAAGTAAACCTAGAAGATTTCTCTCATGTCTTCGACTCTAGACCTCCCGAGGTTCCCGATGGAGCTGTATTACAGCACTTCTATGGTATTGAAGTAGAAGCAAGCAAGGATGTCTTTGACCCTTCAACCGTGTTGCTGATGGATTTCCGTGTCGACCAGCAAAATGGCATGCATTTCGTATATGTTCTTCCATATTCCAAACGCAAAGCGTTGATTGAGTCAACGTTGTTTTCAGAAAAAGTATGTGATGAATCATACTATGCAAATTCAATAAGCGAGTATCTCAAGGCATATTTCAAACTAGAAGATTACAAAATTACTCATAGAGAAAAAGGTGTAATTCCCTTAGGCAATCTTTTCCCACATGACCCTGATATTGCTGGAATGGGAGCAAATGCAGGAGCAACAAGACCAGCTAGTGGTTATGCTTTCTTATTTATTCAAAGGCAAATCAGGGACGCATTAAACAGGGTTCAGAAAGGCTCGAAATTAGATTTTAGAGACCCACACACAAGAATAGACAGGTGGATGGATTCAATGCTTCTTGCAGTATTGAAGCACTGGCCAGAATATGGTCCGAGCCTTTTCTTTAGAATGGGTAAATCTCTGAATGGTGATCAATTTGTCAAGTTCATGAGCGGAGATGCTGGATTTTGGATAAAGGCGAAAGTTATCTTATCGATGCCGAAAAAGCCGTTCATCAAGGTTCTTACCAATCCAAAATTAAGGAAAATAAAGAAATCTAGGACGGCGATTGCTTGATTGATTTACTGTCTTCATTCCAAGATTTTGGCTATTTGAACCTCATTGCAATCCTCGGAATTTTCCTGATTGGAATGCCACATGGGTCCTTAGACGGGGCTATTGCGATGCACCTAGGAATTGCCAATAAACCAAGCAAACTTGTAACTTTTCTAGTCTCTTACGTTCTCCTCTCAGCAGTAGTTGTTGCAACATGGATATTACTTCCTGCACTAACATTAATCCTGTTTTTACTAATCAGTGCATTCCACTTTGGTTCGAGAGATTCAATTATTGAGGAAAAAGGAATCAAACTCATCGAGTCAATTACGCTAGGAGGAATAGTAATTGTCGCAATTAGTCAATTCCATAGAGCAGAAGTAGATGCTATCTATTCCTACCTGATTAATGGAAATACTGCAGTAGTTTGGGCTATAATCGATGTATTGACACTGGGAGTTATCTTAGGTTTTATCGAGTGCTTGACAATTAATTCCGGGGGGGAAAGATGGAGGAAAAAGGCAATTGAGGTAGGATTTTTACTCGCTATTTTTGCTGTGGTTCCTCCTCTTGTTGGATTTTCAATTTACTTTTGTTTAGTGCACTCCTCAAGACATTTCAAAGAAATATATTCAACTCTGAGCGAATCTGTTGGAAAGAAGAATATACAATTACAGGCATTGGGACTAACCGCATTGACGTGGATTTTCGGTCTTGCCGCATTCTACCTCTTAGCTGATGTTGCAGACCCTGGTCCAGCGATACTTAGAGTGACTTTCATCGGTTTGGCTGCGCTTACGGTTCCACACATGATCCTAGTAGACGGTTTTTATCAAGGAAAAGTTTCCAAAATCTAACTTAATAGATCTATATCTGTAACATCAATCTGCAGAAATCACTGGAGGGATGTCACTATTTTCGACCACATTAGTATACCATTTTACAACTTCACAGAATTGTTGAGCAACGACCTTGAATTCATCCCAATCAATGTTGAAATCATGAGCAGCCCGGTTTCTCATCTGCTTGATATTTTCAAGATATGACTTCACTTTGCTCTCAATACTTCTCTCTTTGTTGTATTTCTTGATGAATGAATCAA